>Ga0206843_10097_pt2 | contig 28950 bp, 33 predicted proteins | sample Alteio_BWOrgCont_21_FD_152869 | JGI IMG/M metagenome (GOLD analysis project Ga0206843, IMG submission 152869) | Enriched cells from forest soil in Barre Woods Harvard Forest LTER site, Petersham, Massachusetts, United States -... | ecosystem: Environmental > Terrestrial > Soil > Temperate forest >...
GCCCGCAGGATCAGTGACTTTTAATATCATTTTGTTCACACAAATCTGGGCTACGCTAGACATTTCTGCATATAAAGCCAGTTTGAATGTTTTTCAAAGTTGTTTAAGATCTGTGAATTTTTTGGCAATTAATTCCAGTTTTTCAACAATCTTTCGCTCAGAGAAATAAACGCGTGCATGATTTGGGATGAAATACATATCTTCTAAGTATTCCAATAAATCACGACCATTTTGTGTCGCACTACAATCTATGCCTTCTTGTGCTAATAAATACTCAAGCATTGCCACAGAACTGGGATCAGTATGTGCAATGGCATAATAGAGGGCTGAATACCCCAGGCTATTTTTTTCATTAATATTTACCTTCGCTACTTCTATGAGGAATTGAGCTATTTCAAAACGGCCGTGCTTTACCGCGCTAATCAAGGTGGTGGAGGTGTGATTTTGCATGGCTTCATCAAGCTCGTGATTAAAATCAAAACCACTGCTCAAAAGCGCAGTCATTAATTGCAAATCAGGATGGTAAGCAATCAGCCAATTCAGTAAAGAATCGCAGGTAAGATTTAAATTACGAGCCAGTGTTGTACTCGGTGCAAAATAAAAACAATTAAAGAAACCAGGAAAATCTTTGTATTGACCAATGATTTTACTTGCCAAATCATAATCTTTAACATCTAACGCTTGTTTTAAAAAAGCAATAATATGATCAACGGGATTTTCATGGTCATACTGATATACAAAATGGTAAGCATTTAAAAGTGAGGCTCCCGCCAAAATAAGTGCTTTTTCAATTTCTTTAACAAAGGGCATGGTAAACCAGGGCACGGTAAGCCCTCTAGCATACTGATGAGCATATATCAGCGCAGTATTACCCCTGTGATCTTTTCTATTTAAAAAGCTCGAAGTTGTGTTGGCCTTAAGTAACAAGATAACGATTTCAAGATTCCTGTGGTGAATGGCCAAATGTAGAGGAGTATTACCCGTCTTAGTTACCACTTCAGTCTCTGCTGAGGCGGTAAGTAATTCTCTGACTATAGCGACATGACTTCTTGCCACAGCAATAGTAAGAGGCGTTGTACCCTCGTTAGTGACTAAATTGACATTTGCACCTGCGGCAATTAATTTTTTAACGATGGAGTGATGATTGTAATAAGCAGCTAACGATAAGGGCGTGGAACAGTTGCTCATTTTCTCATTAACATCTATCGTATCTTTTTTTACTAGACAAGCATCGACAACATTTTCCCAACCTAACTGACAAGCAAGATGAAGTATTTTGACTTCATTGAGCAGTAGCATGCCTCCATTGAGACTCTTGATGTTGTAGTTTAAATCAATGCCTCGTGCTATTAATGCGACTATGACCTCAGGCTTTTTCTGGGCTACTGCCCAATCCAGTATGTTTAAACCATACTCTGTTGTAAATTCGGCGCCTGCTGTAATCAGTTTAATCGCTACCTCCCAGTGAAAATTGACTAACGCAAGTTGCAGCGGAGTCTTCTCCTGATTATTTTTTTGATTGATTAAAATATCTGGTACGCTAAGGAGTGCTGTTACCGCGGCCGTATGGCCTAATTCAGCCGCCTCATGCAATGGCGTACGGTTATTATTATCACGACGGTTAACCTCAGCGCCTGCTGCAATTAACGCTTCAATCACCGCCACACGATTGCATCGGGCTGCCGTATGTAAAACGGTGTAACCGTCATTTCGAGGTTTCGTCAGATCTGCGCCTCTTGCCAGTAATTTTTGCAGATGTGATACGCTACCTGTTTGTGCGGCATAAAATAAAGGAGTCTCCCCTGCATTATTTGTTTCATCGATAGTCATAGGTATGGATTGATTAAGACAAAAATCCAGTAACTCTTCAGTAGGCATCGAAGACGCCAAGTGTAACAGCTTGTTACCGGTATTTTTTTGAGAAATTTTAGGCATTGTCGCTTCTTTTTTTAATGAAACCATGATTAAGTTGGGATATTTATTTTCAATTGCCCAACCCAACAAGGTCTTATTATTGTAATGTGTTCCTGAAAAATCAGCGCCTGCCTCAATCAACATTAGCATCACACCTACATGAGGCGGATCATGCTCAAAAGCCAATTGCAGTGCCGTGGCATGATTATCATTTTTTGCTTCAATATTTATTGTATTTAATGCAAGAATAATTTTTACAATTTCTTCATGCCCATCTCGGGCAGCAAGGTGCAATGCGGTTTGATTTTTTACATTATTATCTTTTACTGTGACAGTGATATCTGTTCCTGCTTCAAGTAACAGTTTAACGACAGCGGTATGACCATTTTTTATGGCCAAATGTAAAGCCGTCCAGTGTTCTGAATCTTTGTTATCGATACTATGAAATAGTGCATGATTCAATAGCATATTTACAATTTCTGTATGGCCATGCTGCGCAGCAGCATGTAAAGGCGTCGATAGCGTGTTATTTGTGCTATTGATGTCTACATATTCTCGTAATAGACAGGCTTTTACCACTTTTACCCAACCATTTTTGCATGCTAGGTGTAATAAATGATGTGTATCCATCATGTTTTTTAACTGAGTTTCATTTGCTTTAGTAATCATGGCAGCAATGATGCTCGAGTAACCCAGATTTATCGCCCACTCTAATAAGGTCTGTTTATCAAAATGTTTTCCTGAAAAATCAGCACCAGCCAAAATGAGCTGAGTCATGACCTGTACATTTCTCTCTGCAAATGCAACGTGTAATGGAGATCTACCGTCATTGGTTTTTGTGTTTATTTTGATGCCATCGGTATTCAGTAATAGGTTTACCGCTTCAATTTTATTAGAACGAATGGCGGCATATAAGGGCGTGTATCCCTGATCGGTTTGCGCATTAACATCCACTTTAGCCAAAATGAGTTCTTTCATAATCTCAACCTGGCCTTGCTGAGCCGCATTATATAAACAGTTGAATCCCTCCTTCTCAGTCCTAATCAAAAGATCTGCGCCGTGTGCAAGTAATTTTTTAACAATAGCAAGGGAATTTTTTCCAGAAGCATAGAGTAAAGGTGTACCACCCGTTTTGTCTCTGATATTGATATCAATTTGGTCTTTTTTAGCTAAGCAGGCATCTAGTATTTGCTCATTTCCCTCTATAACAGCAATATGAAGTAGTGTATACTCGTTTTCAAGATCAATAATTTTGTTGACGTCAGCGCCTCTTTTTATTAAATCCACAACAAAATCATAATATTTATTTTTTATAGCAAAGGATATCAGTCTAGTATTAAGCTGTGAAATATCAGCCCCAGCCGCTATCAATTGGTTAATGAGTTCTAGATCATTGACTTTTATCGCACAATCTAAAGCAAAGGCTTTATTCTCCATTAATTCAGGCAGATGATCTTGGATAAGCCCCGCCTCGTGATAGAGTTTAAATACCTCTTTATTGCCAGCAATAGGCTTCTTATTTAAACAAATTGCATAAGCCGATAACTGTTTTGTTATTTTTTCTTCTTGACCCTCATAAAGCGGCGCATTAAAATTTTTGCGTTGAGATTTTTCTTCGTTATTTTTTAGCGATGCTAACAACGGTGCAAGCGCTAAGCTGTTAGCATGGAGTATACGAAGAATGCCTTTTGCAGTTAAATCAACACACGTGCTTAAGTTTTTTGCCTTGCGTAAAGACTCTTGTTCTTCTGTTAAATAAGGAATATCTGGGTCGCGCTGATTATCAGGATTTTGAAGTGCTGTGGCGTGCAAAACCAATAGATAATCTCCAAAATTTATCTGATTATAGAGTGGATCGGCTAAAGCAGATATTTTTGCGGAATCTTCTGGACTTAAGGCTAGCCATTGTTTTAAGAATTTACAAATAAAGGGATAAACTTTGGGATTAGCGAGCAACTCAGTCGCTTTTCCTTCACTATCACCGTTAACACCATGCGTGTGACACGCTTCATATAATTCATGCATGGTTTTAGTAAACGGACCGATGATGGCTTTTGTTTTCCATTTTTCCACACCTTCGATATACGCCTTCATTTCAGGCGATACACTTTTTAAATTTTCTAAGTCTTGATCTGACAATTCTGTTTGCTTAAATGTATTAAAATAATTTAGATCACCCTCGCGTTTGCTATCAATTTGATGGCTGCCGTTTTCGCCAGTAAGATAGACATGATATAAATACGGTTGATTTTCATCACCCTTTTGTAATGCAACCCAATCTTTTAGAGGAATGATGGCGCGTCCATCATGGCTAATAATAAATTTATGATAAGCAAGCGTGCGATCTTCATTTTCAGTTAAATTTATTAACCCTTCATCCACCATTTGATAATGACCGACTTCGATGGTGTGCATTAAGATTTGAGCGATAGACTCGTGAGGTTTTGCAAGCGCTATGGCTAATTGCTCGCATGCGCGGTTAACTGGACTTATCGGGCATTCTACATACGCAGCAGAATTCCCTTTTAGGACCGTCCAGCGAAGTTTAAAAAAGTAGCGCAGAGCAGCTTCGAGTTCTTCGGGATTCTCTTTATATTGCGCTGCAAGTGCTTTTAAATGCGCCAGCGCAAGGGTTTGTTCTTGATATAGGGCATCAATATAGGCGGGGCTATAGCGTGCGTGATGAGCCAGACGCTTTGTAAGCTCTTGTTTATTAAGCGCTTCTAAGCTTGCAAGGTGCGTAACTAAGGCGCTATGTAAGTTTTGTGACATATATAGAGATTAACACAGCAAGATTAATGAAAACTTAAGTCACTAAAGTGTAATTTTTTAGAGTAACAGCTGCTTAACGTTATCCGGTACACAAACCGGTTTGCCTGTTTGCAGGGACACACAGACCACTATACTCTCGCCTATAGCGCAAATAGAATCTTGATCAGCATGGTCATGAAAGGTGTGATGAAATGTAAATGTCGTGCGCGTCATGGCCGTAAAATACTGTTTTATTAATATGGTTTTAGGATAAATCAAAGGTTTTTTAAAATCACACGCGACATGAACAAGCACATAACGGGTTTTGGGATCTTGCATGATGTTATGAAAATAGATTACACGTGCTTCTGCCATATAATCAAAATAACGTGCATTATTCATGTGATGATACGCATCCATATCCACCCAACGCATGGGGATTAAATGGGTGCTGAGTAATTTACATTGTGTTAAATCAACCTTAATCATGATGCGCTCTCTTGTATTTGGATCATACCGTTATGGATGCGTACCGGAAAGGTGCGCAAATCTTCATACGCAGGCGCACTGCACACTGCACCAGTACGTAAACAAAACCGTGCACCGTGGAGCGGACAAATAATTTGATCCCCTTCTATCGGGGCATCATCCAATTCAAATAAGGCATGAGTACACATGGATTCTATCGCCGCATAACCCTCATCGAGCCTAAACACCGCCACATGGGTGCCATCGTCTAAATCATAAAAGGTGCGTTCACCTATCTCAAGTTTTTCAACTGCAATCACATCATGCCACTGCCCATTCATGCTATAACATCCCCAATTGCAATTTAGCCGCTTCAGACATTAAGGCCTGATTCCAGGGCGGATCAAACACCAACTGAATATCGGTAGAAGTCACTCCAGGAATTTTTTTAAGCTTTTGGTCAATTTCACTGATCATCACGGGCCCCATAGAACAACCTGGCGCAGTGAGCGTCATTTCGATGATGACATGATTGGTTGCTTCGTGATGCACTACTTCACAGCGATACACTAAACCTAATTCTGTAATATTCACGGGTATTTCTGGATCATAACATGTGGCTAACACGGCCCACACTTGCTCCTCATCCACCCTCCCAGATTCATTGGCATAGAGTGCAATCGGTAATTCTTCTACAGTAAAGCCTAAGGCATCCGCGTCTTTATTTTCTATTCGCACTAAATTACCGTGTAATTCTACCGTGTAACTGCCGCCTAAAGCTTGCGTCAACATGACCGCCTCACCCTTTCTCAAGGTGACCGGAGTTGCAGACGGAATTAATTTTGCGTCACAATCGCGTTCAAGTGTAATCAGATTAGCCCGTAGTTGCATGATTATTTATTCCGTAGTCACTAAAGTATCAATATTCTCAAGCGCATTTTGTAAAGTATGCCAAGCTAAGGTTGCGCATTTTACCCGTGCTGGAAATTCACGCACACCTGTTAATACGGTTAATTTACCAAGAGAATGATCGCAATCCTCTTGCGTCGTCAGTAAGCGATGAAAAATTTGAAACAAATGCTCGGCTTCTGCTATTGATTTTCCATTCAATGCTTCACACATTAATGAAGCCGAAGCAATTGAAATGGCACACCCTTGTCCTTGAAACCCCATCTGTGCAATGGTTTCGTTTTCAAGTCTAAGGTATAAGGTAATTTGATCGCCACATAACGGGTTGTAACCTTGACCGGTACAGGTGGGTTCATCTAAACAATAAAAAAATCGTGGCTTTGATCCATGTTCCACGATGACTTCTTGGTAAAGCTCACGTAATTCAAGCATCATGAAACAGTTCCTTGGCCTCAATTAAGGCTGCAATCAATTGGTCAATTTCACTAAAGGTATTATAGAAACTCATCGATGCACGTGCGGTTGCGGGCACATTAAATTGTCGCATTAAAGGCATGGTGCAATGATGGCCTGCACGGATGGCAACACCGGCGCGATCCAAAATAGTTGCAATATCGTGAGGATGCACTTTATCTAGCACGAAAGAAATAATACTGCCTTTATTTCTAGCTTCCCCGATGATCCGCAATCCGTTAATTGCGCGCATCTTCTCTTCTGCATAATGTAATAATGCTTGCTCGTGCATGACTAAATCATGGCGAACATAACGGTTTAAATAATCCAGTGCTGCACCGAGCGCAATAGCATCTGCAATCGCAGGGGTTCCCGCCTCAAATTTATATGGTAAATGAGTAAAATCTGTTGTTTCAAAACTCACTTGGGAAATCATTGCTCCGCCACTTTGATAAGGCGGCATCGCTTCTAACCATTTCTTTTTCCCATACAAAAAACCTATCCCGGTAGGGCCATAAATTTTATGACCCGAGGCCACCAAAAAATCACAATCCAAGGTATACACATCAATAGGCAAATGCGGCAAAGATTGTGCCGCATCAATTAATACAGGAATATTTTTTAGATGCGACAAAGCAATGACTTCTTCAGCAGGATTAATCGTTCCCAAAGTATTAGACATTTGCGTGATGCATACCAGTTTAGTACGCGCACTAAGCTGTTGCTTAAATACAGCCAAATCCAGTTCACCTTTATCATTAATAGGCGTTACGATAAGTGTGGCAGACTTACGCTTGCATAGTAATTGCCAAGGAACAATATTTGCGTGATGCTCCATCGCGGAGATAATTATTTCATCACCCTCATGGATAAACGCTTCACCAAACGAATATGCGACTAAATTAATGGCTTCTGTTGCGCCGCGGGTAAAAATAATTTCTTCCGTACTTTTTGCACCAATAAACTCTTTTATTTTTAAGCGTGCGGCTTCATAGGCTGCATCTGCGCGCTCACTTAAGGCATGCACGCCGCGATGCACATTTGCATTATCATTTTGATAAAAATTGATTAGTGCATCAATCACAATTTGTGGTTTTTGCGTGGTGGCCGCATTATCTAAATAAGCCAAGGGTTTGCCATAGACCAATTGATTAAGCACAGGGAAATCCCGACGCACATTATCTACAACAAATGTTTGCTTACTCATAAGCGGCCATCTCCAAATAACTTTGACAATAACGTCGCACGGTATCGGATGACATATTATTGATGATCTCATTGGCAAAAGCACGGATCAGCATGCGCCGCGCTTTACTTAACGCTAATCCGCGTGCTTGTAAGAAGAACAAGGCATCTTCATCTAAATGCCCAGTGGTTGCACCATGTGCACATTTAACATCATCGGTATAAATTTCTAATTCGGGTTTACTGTTGGCTTCACAATGATTGCTCAAAAGTAAATTATGATTCGCCTGCTGCGAGAGCGTTTTCTGAGCACCGGATTTGACGACTACTTTGCCATTAAAAACACTGACCGATCTGTCCGCTAATATGCCTTTATATAAAGAGGTACTGTTACAATGCGGCGCTTCGTGCTGGATCAGCGTATGATAATCAACATGCTGCGCATTATGGGTAAAATACAGGCCATTAAATAAGCATTGCGCAAATGGCGCCACCATACGTGTAGTCATATCATGCCGCGAAAAGTTTCCGCTTAAGGTCAAGGCATGGGAATTAAATACTGACCCTTGTGCTTGTTGCACATGAACGCCAGCAATATGAAACGCCTTATTGCCTTCTTGCTCAAGTTTGTAATGAGTAAGCACAGCATTTTCAGCTAATATCACCTCGGTGACCACATTATTAAAATAGGCCACATCATGCAGGTCGGCATAATGCTCGATGATTTCCGCTTTAGCATTTCTTCCTAAAATGATTAAATTACGCAAATGTACGGCACATTGAGTGCTGTTTTTTGAAGTTGCAAACAATAAATGAATAGGTTCATTGATCACAGTATCCTCGGGAATGATCAACACCATGCCTTTTTGTGCAAGCGCATCACACAAGGCTGCAAACGGATGCACGCTTAAATCAAAACTTTTTGCTAAATACTGTTTCACGAGTAAGGGATGGGTTTGCACAGCTTGCGCAAAATCACACAGGACTACCGACTCGGGCAGAAAAGTGACATTGGAGAGTTCTTTGCGATAAACACCATCCATCACCACCACATCATGACTATGTTCATCCAGCATGGAAAATAATTGAATTTCCTGGATGCTGGCTAGGGTGTCGATATCCGGACGCTGATAAAATCCTTGCTTTTGCCACATTCTTAACGATGTATACTTCCAGTTTTCGACCGTGGTGGTGGGCAATCCTTGTTGCATAAAACTATTAAACGCTTGCATGCGATGCTGTTTTAACCAATCCGGCTCCGGACTGCGCAACAAGGATTCGTATTGCATTTGGTATTGATCAATCAATGTGGAGTCACGCGTTACACTCATGCCCCCACCCCTGCGTAGCCGGTTTCTTCTAATTCTTGTGCCAGTTCTTTATTGCCTGATTTAATAATTCTGCCGTCTGCAAGCACGTGAACAAAATCAGGTACGATATAATTTAATAAGCGTTGATAATGAGTAATGACTAAAAATGAACGGTGTGAGGCACGTAATGAATTAACGCCTGCTGAAACAATTTGCAATGCATCAATATCAAGCCCCGAATCGGTTTCATCTAATACAGAAAAACAAGGTTCAAGCATTAACATTTGCAACACTTCATTGCGCTTCTTCTCGCCCCCTGAAAAGCCTTCATTCACAGCGCGATATAACATTTCTTCATTAATCTGCATTTGCCGTGCTTTAGCTTTGATTGCAGATAGAAAGTCCATCGCATCCATTTCAGTTTGCTCAAAGTGGCGACGTTTAGCATTCAATGCCGCTTTTAAAAAGCTCATATTACTGACGCCAGGAATTTCCACAGGATATTGAAAGGCTTGAAATAAACCATTACGGGCCCGTACATCTACAGACATGGCTAATAAATCTTGCCCTTTGAAAAAGATATTGCCTTGCGTCACAAGGTAGCCGGGTTTGCCTGCAAGCACATTGGCTAAGGTGCTTTTACCTGAACCATTAGGCCCCATGATTGCATGAACTTGGCCAGGGTTAATGGAAAGGTTAATTCCTTTTAGAATTTCTTTACCGTCTACTGTTGCGTGCAAATTCTCTATATTTAGCATGTCATTACCTATTTAAATTATCGGTGTCGTAAATTATGTCCTGCGGTCAGGCAGAGATCGCAAAATCCCCCGGCCTAATCGGCCGCCCCCCCTTTACAAAGGGGGAAAGTCTTTGACCCCTTTACTTGGGTGCCAAGATTAGCCTACTGCGCCTTCTAAACTGACTTCCATCAATTTCTGCGCTTCTACTGCAAACTCCATGGGCAATTCTTTAAATACTTGTTTGCAAAAACCATTAATAATCATATTAATTGCATTTTCTTGACTAATCCCGCGTTGTAAACAGTAAAACAATTGATCATCACTGATTTTACTGGTTGCCGCTTCATGACCTACCTGTGCGGTATTATTTTTTACTTCGATATAAGGGAAGGTATGCGCGGCACAGTCACTGCCTAAAAGCAGCGAGTCACACTGGGTATAATTACGGGCATCATGCGCGGATTTTAGTATTTTCACCAAGCCGCGGTAGCAATTCTGACCGTGTCCTGCTGAAATGCCTTTAGAAATGATCGTACTACGGGTATTTTTCCCAATATGTATCATTTTGGTGCCCGTATCGGCTTGTTGATAATGATTAGTCAACGCGACTGAATAAAATTCACCGATAGCATGATCGCCACGTAAAATAACGCTAGGGTATTTCCACGTGATAGCCGATCCGGTTTCAATTTGTGTCCAAGATATTTTTGAGCGTACGCCGCGACAATCGCCGCGTTTCGTCACAAAATTATAGATGCCGCCCCGGCCTTCTTTATCACCCGGGTACCAATTTTGTACCGTAGAATATTTAATTTGTGCGTTATCCAGCGCCACCAATTCGACCACGGCCGCATGAAGTTGATTTTCATCCCGCATGGGTGCGGTACACCCTTCTAAATAACTCACATAACTGCTTTCTTCAGCAATAATAAGTGTGCGTTCAAATTGCCCGGTTTTTGCTGCATTAATACGAAAATAAGTGGATAATTCCATAGGACAACGCACGCCTTTAGGAATATAACAAAACGATCCGTCACTAAATACGGCTGAATTTAAGGCCGCATAAAAATTATCGGTATACGGAACGACGGAACCTAAATAGCGCTCTATGAGTTCGGGATGATTTTGCACGGCTTCTGAGAATGATCCGAATATGACGCCTGCATCGGCCAGTTTTTGTTTAAATGTGGTGGCAACAGAAATGCTATCAAATACCGCATCTACTGCAACGCCTGCGAGCATTTCTTGCTCCCGTAGCGGTATGCCTAATTTTTCATAGGTTTTTAATAATTCAGGATCCACTTCAGATAAACTTTTCGGCCCATCGCCACTTTTCTTCGGTGCAGAATAATAAATAATATCGTTAAAATCAACGCTAGGATAACGCACATAGGCCCAAGTCGGCTCTTGCATGGTCAGCCAATGCCGATAGGCTTGTAAGCGAAATTTCAATAGAAAATCGGGTTCATTTTTCTTTGCCGAAATGGCCCGCACCACGTCTTCAGACAGCCCAGGTAAAAATGCGTCGGATTCAATATCGGTGATAAAACCCGGCGTATAGGCTTTTTCGAGGTAATCTTTTACTTGTTGATTGCTCACGCTGATTCCTTATTTTTACTTTGGCCTGCCATATCGGCAAGGCTTACTTGAGAGAGTAATTCTAAAACCATATGATTGATTTTTTGCCAAGGACTACGCATTTGGCAGCCTTGCTCATGGGTACATAAGCCCGTCCCGACATTACACTGCGTCACGGCAAGACGGCCTTCCATCGCTTCAATGATTGCGGCGATGCTGATGGATTTGAGCGGTTTGGCCAATTGATAGCCCCCTTGCGCGCCCCGATGCGATGTAACAAATTGATTTTTAAGTAAAATCTTTAATATTTTGCTGACGGTCGGGCTAGGCAGGGTTAAAGCCTGCGCTAATTGACTGGCGTTAAATACCGTATCTTCATTTTGGGTAGCAAAATGATTAAGAATTAGGATAGAATAATCAGTTAATTTATTGACCTTTATCATGCGGGTATAATAGTACTAAATTAGTCCCGAATGCAAGAAAAATATACAGTGGTTTGGGGATATAATCGTACAAAATCCCCCCGGACGAAGCGTCCGGCCCCCTTTACAAAGGGGGCACGCGCAAGAACATGCACCAGCTCAGGAAATCTTGCGACTATGTTGGAAAATCTTGCCACTGCTGGAAAAGCTTGCCACTATGCAGGACTTGCCCCCTTTGTAAAGGGGGCCGGACGCTTCGTCCGGGGGGATTTTGCGATCTATGCATGACCACAGAGTTAATTTAAGACACGTCGTCCTTAATACATCATCAGGGTCGGATCGATCTCTTCCATCCAGGCCACTATCCCGCCTTTTAAGGTATAGACTTCCTTATAACCTAATTCTTTTAGCAGCAGGGCTATTTTATGGCTGCGTACGCCGGCTTTGCAATAGACGACAATAGGCCCTGTCGGATCAACCTTAAATTCAGCAGGATTAAACGTGCTGGAAGGAACGAGTTCACCTCCTATTGAACAAATGGCCCGCTCGTAAGGTTCACGCACATCGATTAATTTTATTGCGCGTGTCGGATCTTTTAACCAAGAGGCAAGCACTGTGGCTTCAATTTCAGGGACGGTGTGCGCATGGTGTTGTGCTTGTTTTTCAAATAAAGACATCGATAATTTTCCATGGTGACAAAGTGGACAAGAGGGATCATTTTTAACCGGATATTCTTTAAATTTCATCGTCAAAGCATCACATTGTAACAGACGGCCCGATAAAATTTGCCCTTTCCCCACAATTAATTTAATGACTTCAGCCGCCTGGATGGTCCCGATAATGCCCGGTAATACGCCCAATACCCCGCCCACATCACAACTGGGTGATAATTCAGGAGGGGGCGGTTCAGCATATAAACATCGGTAGCAAGGCCCGTCTTGATAATTAAAAACACTCACCTGCCCTTGAAATTGAAAAATACTGGCAGAGACTAAAGGTTTTTTATGTAAATAAGAAAAATCGTTAATCAGATAACGCGTTTTGTAATTATCTGAACCATCAAGAATAATGTCATAAGCGAGAACCAAATCTTCCGCGGTATCGGGATTAAACCACTCCTGATAGGTATTAATTTTAATATGTGGGTTTTGCGCAGACAATCTTTTCTTTGCACACACGACTTTTGATTGCCCCACATCGAGCTCGGAAAATAAGAGTTGTCGATGTAAATTATTTAAGGAAACCTCATCGTTATCTACCAACCCTAATGTGCCTACCCCTGCTGCACATAAATATTGCAAGGCAGGCGCGCCTAATCCCCCTGTACCGATACATAGCACTTTAGCTGCTTTAAGCTTTTCTTGTCCATCCACCCCGATCACTGGAAAATGCCGTGCATAACGCAGGATTTCCGTGCGGGTTAAATTGATGCTCATTGTCTACCCCCCCACCAATGAAGTAATGATTTCAATCTGGGCATTTTCAGGAAGCAGCTCATTTGGATCACTTCGTCTTGCATCTACGCCATTAATAAAAATGACTAAAAAAGGGCTAATTTGATTATTATTAAATATAATAGATTTAAGCCGCGGATAATCCACAATTAGACGGTGCAGTAATTCATTTAAAGTGCAATGACCCGGTAGACTAATGATCTCCACATTATCAGCAAATCGTTGTAACGATGCAGGCAAGTGTATATTAATCATAAGCGCCTCCTAGGTAATAAGTATTCAATTTTTTAAACTACGCTGCAACCAATTAATCACGGTGACTTCTTTTTTGGGCAATAGAAAATCATAAGATCTGTCTTCAAATAGCACTTGTAAATAAGCTAATGTAAGCAGCATAGTATTTAATTCATCTAATGTCAGCACGCCTGCCACAAATGCTTCTAATGATTCCATAGAATCAATTTCTTGAGCCTGCATAAAGAGTGTCGTCTTAGTTTGCACATCATCTTCATGGATGCATAACTCTAAACGCGTGCTTAACACGTCTAAGCAAAGCCAAAGTACAGCATATTGAAATACAAAATGCTGAAAGCCTTCTAACGAGCCATACGCTTTACGAAAGAGTAAACGTGTCCAGCGGATAAACGGCTCAACTTGCAGGGCGATTTCTTTTTGATCTTTAAGGCTGTGGTGGATCCACTGATAAATGGTTAACAAATAAGGATCGTGCACATAATGTCCCAGTTCATCTGCAAACAGCCCTGCGCTTGTATCGACAGTCTCATCAGCGGGAACATTGATCGCAAGTTCGTAGACTATAGCCAAAAGATTAGCCAGCTTTTGATGCATCGCGTACCGATGCGGATGATCAACTTGCAATTGCGTCAGCATTTTTTCATTTTCAGGCAAATAATCATAACCTTCATTAAAAGCTGTAGTATTCGCATAAGCCAGTAAATTGCGTATAAAAATGGTTTTCTCCATAGGCTCACGCGTTGTAGGCGCTAACGGAGATTGTGTGGACACATATTCTAAAACGTGCTGCGCATCGAGCGCTTTTTGATCCAGGTAATGACCTGAGGCTACCCAGGCAAACAGCGTCGAAAAATCATCCGTCAAAGTCTGACACGCATTGCGTATACTGCGATAAGGATAAGGCATATTTTTGGCGGCAGCAATGAGTGAGATCTGTTGTGCTGGCGTAATAATGCCTGCGTGCATAGCGTTAGCTAGCGTGTAGCGAATATTGACCATCGCCTCATTTAAGGGCGCAAAACCCATTTCACGCGGAGCGTGAATGACGGCCACTTCATCATCATCGGTTAAGCGGCCGTGAAAAAAATCCTCATAAATCCGCCCCACGCCCATCATACCAAAATGGGTCAGTTCAGAGGCGCGCAGTGCGCCCATGCTGCTTGCGCCTATCACCCAAATGCCCGCATCCAAAGCACACAAAATTTCTTTATGCCAAAGCGCAGCTCGCTGCTCATAGTATCCATCAATAATGACAATGCCCTCTGGATTTAGCCGCATCACGCGTAAGATATCGCCGCACTCTGCTGGCGCATGATATAAGCCATGCGGCAGTATGGCGCGCGCCTGCTCTAGGCTTAAGGTTGGGCCTAAAAATACGATGATCTTTTGCATTAGGTGATCATCCTATGTGAGCGCCATTCAAAATCTAACTCAGGGACGATCACATTGGCTATTGCAATGTCTAATTCCGGCCGGGTATGATCATACATTAATACCTGTTGTATGGCTTGTTGCTGCAATTTACTTAAGAGTAAATCGATACAGGCTTTAAATGTAGTCGGCACAGGATCGCTGTGGCATAACGCGTAATCCAAATGTTCTTTTTCCTCATAACCACTGTGACGCGCACTATTCTGATGATAAAACTTAGGCATAATATCATCGCGGGTGCCTGAAATAATGGTTAATCTTGATTGCACTGCTTCACTGATTGCCCGCGATAAAGCAACTTCACGCGAAAGGTGCGCACCAAATCCAGAAAATGCACCCAGGCCACGCACAGAATCCTCATCATCGACTTCAGCATAAAAACAAGACACCTTAAAACGATTGGTCGCTTCAAACACATAGAGTTTAAACCCAGCATGGTGGATGCGCGCAATAAGCGCTTGATTATGCATGGAGTCTATACTCGCAAGTCGAACGCGTCGCTGCGATTTCTCTTCATCGGACAACCGTTCAAATTCTGCAATGCAATCACGCTCTATGCATTCCTGTAAGCCATGGCAAATCGCTTCCTCTAAGGTATTCCCCCCAGCTAAACCATTGGATGTCCCCATGAATAATTCTTGCCCCACGCGTATGGCGGTGGTATCTAAAGAGATTAAGGCAAAGGGTAGATATGAAAATTTTTGTTGCATGAGATCATAGACCTTAAGCCACGGTAAGGATCGTGAACACACATCCGGGTAGCTGATAAAGCTTTGCATTAAATGATCGATTCGCGGCAATGGGGTTATTTTTGCAAGTTCATCATAACTGCTGTATATGACTTCGCCAATAATCCGCTCAGCATGCCAGGCTTCTATCGATTCCATGATGGCTGAAATCCGTGCTAATTCAGCGGTGATCCCTTTACCTTGAGCGGTGGACAACACCTTAGAATTAGGACGGATACAAATACTGACCGGAATACCGATGGTATCTAGCCCAGTGATGTCTGCAATTCGGGTAATACCGAATACATCCAGTAATAGCGGTTGGAGTTTCTGCAGGGTTTGCTCTGGCGTACAAGCGCGTAGTGTGCCACCGAGATCATGGATCATAAGATTCTCATATCATTAAGTCATCAATATGAAAAAGCCCTAGTGAATAGGGCTTTTTATAGAAACGACTAGCAAGCATTAGGCTCGGTTAGTGATGGCCGCTGCGGTAATGGCCTCTGCACTAACGGCTACTTTTTTAGATACACGATTGAAAGAGGCATCTAAATTAATCACATGTAAACGATTTACAAATTTGCTCATGGTTTATCTCTCTAAAGGTTACAATCTTCAAAGTCTAATTCAAATGAACGGATTAAGCAACATAACCTATCACACACTTGCCTCGACTCGAAGCATCTTTAGTCTTTAAACGCGCATTAAAAGAGGCGCTTAACTTAATTTGGTAGCTACGATTAATATAGTTTTTCATGATTTCCTATAAACTTATTGATTTAAGTTTGTAGAATATCAAAGAAATCTTAAAATAAGCTTAAGAACTAGGGTGCTGGGTAAAGTTAAAGGCTAACATACGATTCAGCGGTTTAATTGCTTCTAGGCATAACTCTAGGGATAAGGTTATCTCATTTGTCCCGGTGCTTAAGACCTGGGCTAAATTATCCAGACTATTCATCGCCATCCAGGGACAATGCACACAACTCTTGCAAGTCGCACCATTGCCACCACTTGGGGCTTGGATCAGGATTTTATCGGGAGCGGCCAGCTGCATTTTATAGAAAATCCCCCGCTCAGTCGCAACGATACAGGTGGTCTGTGGCACAGTTTGCGCGGCTTTAATGAGCTGGGTCGTAGAACCGACTACATCGGCCAGGGCGATGACTTCTTGCGGGGATTCAGGGTGGACTAATACGGCCGCATCGGGATAGTCTTGTTTTAATCGTTTTAGGGTATTGGCCTTAAATGCTTCATGAACAATACAACTGCCCTGCCAAAGCAGCATATCGGCACCCGTTTGACGCTGTAAGTAATCGCCTAAATACCGGTCTGGGGCCCAAATGATTTTCTCACCCAATTCGCTTAAATGCTCAATAATCGGTACAGCAATACTCGAAGTGACGACCCAATCGGCACGGGCTTTAACTAATGCAGAGGTATTGGCATAAACCACAACGGTGCGATCCGGATGTTGATCACAAAACGCTGAAAATTCAGTAATGGGGCAACTTAAATCCAGGGAACAATTGGCTTCTAATGTTGGCACTAACACGCGCTTATGTGGGCTTAAAATCTTGGCCGTCTCGCCCATAAACTTCACCCCGGCCACAATCAGCGTGTCAGATGCGGCATTTTTACCAAATTTGGCCATTTCTAAAGAATCACCTACAAAGCCGCCGCTTTCTTGCGCGAGCTGTTGCAACAGCGGATCAACATAATAATGGGCAATGAGGACGGCATTTTGCTCAACGAGCAAAGATTTAAGGAGTCTAAAACGCTCAGCGCGCTCATCAAGGGTAAGCGTCGTTGCGTGTGGCCTTTGTACCACTTGGGCACTATAATCGGATATGAGTTGCTGCGCGTTATTCATATTGCAATTATACCTAGTTGGAAAACCATATGCACATAGAAATTATCGATGCCAAAAATCCCGGGCGCAATTATAACTATCTGGTCGCCTGTCTTGAGACTAAGCAAGCGCTCGCCATAGACCCCATAGCCGTAGAAGCCTGCCTGTCCGTTGCATTACGCCATGGCTGGACCATTACTCATATTGTGAATACGCATGAGCATGCCGATCATACCGCGGGCAATGCGGCGATGCGAGTAGCCACCGGCGCATTACTCTGTGCCCATTACCTAGCGCCCATCCCGAATGTCGATATCCTCTTGCGGGCCGATCATACGCTGCAAATTGGCCAGACGGTTAAATTCGTCGTACTCGATACCCCAGGCCATACCCTATCGGGCGTGTGTTTATTTGGTACAGATTTAAAAGATATCCCGCATTTATTTACTGGGGATACCTTATTTAATGCCGGGTGCGGCAATTGTTATCATGGTGGAGATCCCGAACTACTCTATGACACCTTTGCTGAACAACTCGAGCGTCTGCCTGATGAAACACACATTTATCCTGGGCACAATTACATCGAAAATAATTTACGCTTTGCACAAAGTATAGAACCGCATAATCCGCATATTAAAGCCTTGCAGGAAAGATTAATTCACCATACCGGTCCTTTTATCACGACATTAAGGGAAGAGCGCTTAGTGAATCCATTTTTCCGCGAAGAATTCAGTGAAATTGAACACAGTCTGCGCGCTAAAGGTATTTATTTACCGCTGACCCAAGTCCGACGTAAAGATATTTTTTTAGGGCTGCGCGAGTTGCGCAATCAGTGGTAAAGGTTTACCGCACACCTATTCAACGACTATGCCTTTAAGACGGTACCATCCACAGCAGAGCATACAAGAATGGCTGCAATGATACCGCTTAATAGTCTTACAATTAACTTCTTCTTTGTTTTGCATCTAAGCTAAAGCCGCCAGCACCAAAACAGAAAATATATAATGCACCGCCCAAAATCGCGATATTTTTCATGAATTGTATCATTTGCAGTTGTGCCGCTTCTGGAGGATAAGACCAGAAATGATGAATAAGAAAACTGGTTAACAGCGTGAAAATAAATAAAGCCGCAGCGCCGAGGCGAGTATGCCAACCGAATAACACGAGCAAGCCGCCGCCGAATTCAAAAATAATCGCAAGGGTTAGCAGACCCACTGGAAAAAACGTGATCCCTGCGCTTTGGATATAGGCTAGCGTTGCGGCAAAGCCCATGATTTTCCCCCAACCCGAAAATACAAATATGCCTGCAAAAAGGACACGTGCAATTAATAACAATGTGTTTTGTGAACTTGTAGATAACATAGCAAACTCCTAGAGATGATGATTATAGGACTTACGATCAATGCGGCTGTTAGCGTATTTTTTTGCTCATGGCTGTCGCAAAATCGCCAAAAAACACCCTAACAGCCACATTTTCGTAAGTCCTGGATTAGCTATAGTAAAGCTTATGAGCACGAAAATTACAACTTTACAGCATTTAAGAAAAAGTACATCCGCATACAGGATAATTTCGCACAGCAGCATCCGTCATCCACTGTTGCTTTATCAAATCCAACAGCGTAATAATCATTGCATGGGTTCACTACAATAATAACAAAAACCCGGAGGTTTATTATGAAAGCGGATGTTTCTATAAGGAGCAGGATCATGCAAACCATTCCATTTAAGCAAACAGAACGTTATTTACCACTCAAGGACATAGTTCCACGCCAAACTTATCCCATGCACATCATTAAAAAAGCTAGGGCATTAGCTTGATCATTTGACTTGGCCTCTGTGTAAAGGCATTAGACTTTACACAGAGGCCTAAAGGTTAACACTTCCCACCCTAAATTTATAAGCTGAGTTTTTTCACGAGAAATCATTATATAGCGCTATCAATAACGCTTCTAATTGCAGTTGCGGATTGACAGTGGCATGTTGCATGGCTATTTTGCGTAAGTGATACACGTGATCTAAACTTTTAAACCTATTTTTCTCGAGGGACTGTTCGATTTTTTGCGACAAATACAATTCCAGTTGTTCGAGCACTTCCAATAAGGAATGGGTTTGCCATTTTTTTGCCAAGACCAGCGGATCAGCCCGATGGAGGAATAGCGCATCGCAGTCACTGTAAAATTCCTGTTGCCATAACGGTGCGCTTATCATTGCATTGGGAAAATTCAGCGCTTGGCAGCGGCTACGCACAGTAGCAGGTAAGGCTTCCGGCGTTTTCGTAGTCAAGATAAAATAGGCATTTCCAGCCGGCTCTTCTAAGGTTTTTAGCAGCGCATTACTTGCATTGATATTCAGATGTTCCGCATCAAAAATAATAATGATTTTTTTATCTGCGCATTGCGGCGTTTGCTCACACAGGGCGACTAATTCACGTACAGCATCAATACCTATCGTTACACTTTTGGTCGTACTTGATAAACGGTGGTAATCAGGATGGGTATGCGCAGCTAATAAATGACATGATTTACAGTGTGTGCATGCTCGACCTGCTTGCGCCCGCTCGCACAATAACCCCTCTGCAAAATCTTGCACCAAGGCTTGATTAGCAGGATTAGATGCACCGATGAGCAATAAGGCATGCGGGAGTTTCCCTGCATTAACGAGGGTTTGGAGACGTTGCCATAATTCATGTTGCATGACGAGTGACCATTAAAGCATCAAGGATAGTCTTAATCTCATTATGCACAGCCTGCAAAGGCTGTTCAGCATTCACTACATGATACCGAATAGGATTCTCTTTCGCACGTGCCAAATACACTGTACGCACACGATTAAAAAAATCTGCGGATTCTTGCTCAATACGATCTTGATTTTTACGCGTCTTAGTGCGGGCAAAGGCAAGCTCAACCGGCAGATCTAAAATGATCACCGCATCGGGTCGCAACATGCCTTGCACCCAGTTTTCAAGTAAAGCGATACGCGTGTTTTCAATATGACGCCCTCCTCCTTGATACGCATATGACGCATCGCTAAAGCGATCGCACACCACCCATTTTCCTGCCTGCAAAGCAGGGTTAATCACTTGCGCCAAGTGTTGCGCACGTGCAGCAAACATCAGCAATAATTCCGCATCGGAATTTAAGCGTTCTTCATCTCCTGCATGCAAAACGATATCTCGCATTTTCTCAGCTAAGGGTGTGCCGCCCGGCTCACGCGTGCGGATGTAATCGATAGCTAAGCGCTTTAAATACCGGGCAATAAAATCCATATTCGTCGTTTTACCGACGCCTTCTATGCCTTCCAAGACTATAAATTTTCCCATGATATTCCTGTTATAGGACTTATGAAACATCCGGCTGTTCAAGTGTTTTTTTGCTCATGACTGTCGCAAAATCGCCAAAAAACACTTGAACAGCCGGATGTTTCATAAGTCCTGTTTTATTCTCGATTCCGATATGCAGCGACCGCTTTATTATGTGCCTCAAGGGTACTCGTAAAGGTATGGCTGCCATCACCGTTGGCAACAAAATATAGGGTTGTGCCATTAGCCGGGTGCATTGCCGCATAAATAGCCGCCTGACTCGGAAAAGCAATCGGCGTAGGCGGCAAACCATGATGCAGATAGGTATTATACGGCGTGTCTTGTGCTAAATCTGCATGCGTAAGCGCCTGGGAGTAATCCGCACCTAATCCATAAACCACGGTGGGATCGACCTGCAATAACATGTGTTGTTTTAAACGCCGTACTATCACACCTGCAATTTCCTGGTATTCCGTAGGTACAGCCGTTTCTTTTTCAATGATGGATGCGGCAATTAAAGCTTCATAAGTCATTTTATACGGCAAATCGGGCGCCCTATCTTCCCAAACCGCTGATACTAATTTTTGCATGTCATGATAGGCACGTGTCAAAAATGCTGCATCCGTATAGCCGCGTGGAAAATAATACGTATCCGGGTAAAATAATCCTTCCGGCTTATGCAGACCTAATTTGAGCTGATGGATAATAGTCTCTGGGCTAGACCAATCTAGAGTTTTCTCTAACGCCGGGTGTAGGGTTATTTGTGCAGCCAGCTCCGCAAAGGTCCAGCCTTCACCGATACGCAGGTGATGCATGATCACATCGCCTTTTACCATTTTTCCCAAGATCTCTTCGAGCGTACTATTTTTTTCGAATAAATATTCACCGGATTGGATGTGATTTGCTTTTCCAGTAATGCGCGCAAGTACTATCAATGCCATCGGATGTTGAATCACGCCTTGCTCATGGAGATCCTTTGCGATGTGTTGCAAAGACTCACCCCGTTCAACAATATAAGTCTTTTCAGTCATTGACGGGATGGATTGATAATAAAAGAATGCCCCACACGCTATCAATAATGCGCTAGTCAGTAAAAAAATAAGTAATATGCAATATTTCGCCATAATTAATCAAGACGATTTAAAAATTGTTGGGTTAGCTTGCCTATCGGGAATTTTTTATCCATCAGCTGTGTCACCGGCCAAATACCGATGAGACTATTCGTTAAAAATATTTCATCTGCTTCATTAAGTGCAGCACGAGAAATAGGCACTATGTGGGTGTTGATATTAAGCGCTTGCGCTTGCAATAATACTTGGGCACGCATAATACCGAGCACTCCGGCTTGATTAAGCAAAGGGGTATATAAGCGACCCTCACGCACATAAAAAATATTTGATTTCGTGCCGCCAATGACGCGCTCTAGGCTATCACACATTAAGCCTTCAGCACTATGTTTTTCATCGCACTCTTTACTGGCTAAGACATTATCCAGTCGGTTTAAATGCTTAATGCCTGCAAGTTGTGTATTTTGACTCACCGGCGTCTTACAATAAATGACCGACACGCCTTCGGTATAATACGCTTGGGGAATTTCCGGCCAAGGCAAACATTGGACTATTCGCCGGGTCTGGGGATGCGTAGGGGGACAATAGCCTCGCTCGCCACTGCCACGGGTAATAATGATCTTTATCACAGCCTGAACTTGCTTCCCTTTAAGGGCATCGATTTCTTTGAGTAAGACTGCTTCATTGGGTAAGGGTAGATCTAATTGGCTACAGGCGTCTATTAAGCGTTGATAATGCGCTGCCCACAAGGGCATTACACCTTGTTTCACGGCAATAGTTTCAAACACACCGTCACCGTAAGCAATGGCGCGATCAGAAATAGCCAATGCGCTCAGCGCTTGGCCATTAATTAAGCAAGCATTCATGGGTATTGGCTAAAGATTAGGGATCCGTTAGTCCCACCAAAGCCAAAGGAATTGGAGAGTACATTTTTAATGGGTTTATACTGCGGTATATGCGGGACATAATTCAGTACGCAGCCCTCGTCAGGGTTATCGAGGTTAATGGTTGGGGGCGCGACTTGATCACGTATGGCAAGAATTGAGAAAATGCTTTCCACGGCGCCTGCGGCACCTAATAAATGCCCGGTCATGGATTTGGTCGAACTCACAGCCAAATTGTCTACGCTCGCAGCAAACAGACGTTCAATCGCGTAGCTCTCTATCCTATCGGCCGCCGTTGAAGTCCCGTGCGCGTTGATGTATTGAATGTCACCATGACTTAGGTCCGCATCCTTCAAGGCGTTCTGCATCGCGTCATACGCGCCCTGGCCATTTTCAGGCGGCATCGTGACATGGTGCGCATCGGCGCTCATGCCAAAGCCGGTAATTTCTGCGTATATCTTGGCGCCCCGACGTTTAGCATGCTCTAATTCTTCTAAAACCAGCACGCCCGCGCCATCTGCCATTACAAAACCATCACGGTCTTTATCCCAGGGGCGTGAGGCACGCTGTGGATCATCGTTACGGGTGGATAACGCACGTGAGGCAGAAAAGCCACCTAAACCTAATTGGGTACAACTTTTTTCTGCTCCACCGGCTAACATGACTTCTGCATCACCGTATTGAATCATGCGCATCGCTTGACCAATATTGTGGACACCTGTTGTACATGCGGTGACGATACTGATATTCGGACCACGTAAATTAAATAACATGGACACATAACCTGCGCACATATTAATAATGGCGCCGGGAATAAAGAAAGGAGAAATTTTGCGCGGACCGCCTTCTAAGAGTTTTTGGTAATTATTCTCAATAAAGGTAAGCCCGCCGATACCCGAACCTATGGCTACACCGATACTGCTTGAATTGCCTTCATGCACTTCTAGGCCTGAATCTTTCAACGCATGGGCTGCAGCCATCACCCCAAATTGCACAAATAAATCCATTTTACGCTGCTCTTTGCCTGAGAGGTAGGCACTGCAGTCGAAATCAAGTATTTCGGCAGCAAAATGGGTGCTAAATTTTGAGGGATCAAAGCCTTTTATTTCAGCCACCCGACTTTCGCCGGCAAGTATAGACTGCCAAGTGGCTTCAACGTCATTTCCATACGCGGAAACTATACCCATTCCGGTAACAACTACACGGCGCTGACTGCTCATTACTGAACAACCTCCCTAGACAATAACACTATTATTTTGCATTTTCGGTAATATAATCGATCGCATCTTGTACGGTCATGATTTTTTCGGCATCTTCATCTGGGATCTCAGTTTCGAACTCTTCTTCTAGTGCCATCACTAATTCTACAGTATCCAGTGAGTCAGCCCGTAGGTCGTCAATAAAAGAAGCGGTAGGCACGACTTCCTCTTCTTTAACTTCTAATTGCTCAACAATAATTTTCTTAACGCGTTGTTCAATGCTGCTCATAGTTTTCCTCGTATATAGTTAACATTCTTACTTAAATAATTATAGAGTGACTTAATGGCTGGCAGTATATATAAAAAGTGGGCTAACAAGCAATAAAAAAGTAAACCCCTCGAACACGCTGTTAAAAGCCAACCGTCAGTGGCTTTAGTTAATGCACGTAAGTGGCCTCGCACTGATTGGATTTTGTGATTAATAGAATTGCATTAATCTAAGCCTAACTCATGTAGATCCCGCCATTGACATGAATCGTCTCACCCGTAATATAACTTGCTCTTGGGCTGGCTAAAAAGGCCACGGTAGCAGCAATTTCTTCAGGCTCACCGAAACGCTTCATGGGAATACTACCGGTCACGGCGTCTTTAAGGGTGTCACTGAGTGTCGCAGTCATGTCGGTGGCGATAAATCCTGGAGCCACCACATTGACAGTGATGTTGCGTGTAGCGATTTCTTGGGCGAGTGATTTACTAAAGCCGATGACGCCTGCTTTGGCTGCAGCGTAATTCGTCTGGCCTGCATTACCCATCACGCCAGAAAGGGATGATACCGTAATGATACGTCCCCAACGTTCTTTGAGCATAAGCTTGACAAATAATTTTGATAAATGGAATACACTGTTTAAATTGGTATTGATGACGGCATCCCAATCTTCGTCTTTTAAGCGTAGAAAAATATTATCACGCGTAATGCCGGCATTATTAACTAATATGTCAATACGCGGATAGTGTGCTACCGCTTGTTCAAACAAGGTTTTAATCGAATCACGATCACTGATGTCGACCACCATACCCATGCCCGGATAATTTTTTTCTTTTAATTGTGCAGTGATATTATCTGCGCCGGCTTGTGTCGTCGCAGTGCCAATGACCGTTGCCCCTTGTTCAGCCAGTGCAAATAAGATCGCAAGTCCTATACCGCGGGACGCTCCGGTCACCAGTGCATATTTTCCAGTTAATTCCATAATATTCTCCTTACAATTGTAGCGCGGTGCGCAATAAATCGGGTTCACAGAGTGGATAGGTATTAAGTGTCGCATTAATACGTTTATTCAAGCCGGTGAGTACTCTGCCCGGACCACATTCAATAAACGTTGAACTCTGCAGCGCCAGCGCCTCAATGGTTTGCACCCATAATACCGGTGAATAAAGTTGTTTAACTAGGGCCTCTTTAATGGCCTTTATGCTGTGATGCGCTTGCGCATCCACATTACTGAATACGGGAATATGTGGCGCATTAATTGTAATGGTAGTTAATACTTCCTCAAGTCTTGAGGCGGCACTGTGCATCAGCGCACAATGTGACGGCACACTGACCGGTAATACTAACGCACGTTTACCCTGCTCTTTCACTAATTGCAAAGCACGCATTACTGCCGTTTTATGTCCGGCTATCACCACTTGACCCGGAGCATTAAAATTGACCGCACTTAACACTTCACCCTCTTTTGCACGCTCACAAATCGCGATCACTTCTGCATCCGATAAACCTAATACTGCCGCCATGGCGCCTAAGCCTTCCGGCACGGCTTGTTGCATAAATTCACCGCGCTTTGCAACTAAACCTACCGCGTCTTCAAATGCTAATGCACCTGCTGCAACGAGCGCAGAGTATTCACCTAAACTATGTCCAGCTACTGCAAGCGGCGGACTTGCCGCTTGGTCACACCAGATCCGCCATAACGCAATACTTGCCGTTAAAATAGCCGGTTGGGTGTAACGGGTATCATTGAGTAGGGCTTCGGGGCCATCCGTGACTAAATGCCATAAATCGTAGCCTAATACATGACTTGCTTCATTGAAGGTCGTAGTGATTTGTGGAAACACAGCATGCAGGCCCGCCAACATATGGAGGCTTTGTGAACCCTGCCCTGGAAAAATAAATACACAGTCTTGCATAGGAAATAATTCCTTAATTAATAGCGGATTAATGCCGATCCCCACGAGAATCCTGCGCCAAAGGCTTCGAGTAATAATAATTCTCCGCGTTTGATTCTACCGTCACGCACCGCTTCATCTAAAGCCAGTGGCACAGATGCCGCTGAGGTATTACCGTGTCTATTGACGGTGATAACCACTCGCTCCATGGGTAAAGATAATTTTTTAGCCGTTGCTTTAATAATGCGCAAATTGGCCTGATGCGGCACTAACCAATCAATGTCGGATTGTTTAATATTATTTTTTTCTAAAGTTTCATCGACTACATCACTTAACGCTTTCACTGCGAGTTTAAAGACTTCGCTGCCTTGCATATTGATATTGGGCTGATTGGTTTTTTCAGAATATAACAGCGCGTTGCAACTGCCATCGGAATGAATATGGGTGGCTATGACGCCGGGTTTTTCACTGGCGCTTAATACGACTGCGCCGGCACCGTCACCAAATAAGATACAGGTGCCGCGATCCGTCCAATCCATAATACGGGACATCGCCTCGACCCCAATCACCAAGGCATGGCGTGCTTGTCCAAGCTTGATGTACATATCTGCCATATTTAAAGCATAAATAAAACCACTGCAGGCGGCTTGCACATCAAACGCCGGGCAAGGGATGGTTTCTTTTAAGCGCGCTTGTAATAAGCACGCCGCACTGGGAAATAACAAATCAGGCGTGGTGGTGGCCACAATAATTAAACCGATGTCTTTAACCTGCAGGTTTGCAGCACTAATGGCGCGTTGTGCCGCGGCAAACGCCATATCCGTTACGGATTCATTATCCGCAACCACACGTCGCTCTTCTATGCCCGTGCGATCGACTATCCAATCATGGGTGGTTTCAAGGTATTGTTCAAATTCTTTATTGGTTAAAATGCGCTCGGGGAGATAACTGCCCGTTCCACTGATCATACTATACATATTTTGCTTCTTCATTCATGATTAATGCGACACGCTCAGCAATATGCCTCGGGATATCAAGTTCAATTTCTTTTATCGCTTGCTCTATGGCGGTGATATAAGCATACACATCGGCGCTGCCATGACTTTTAATCACGATGCCTTTTAACCCTAACAAGCTTGCCCCATTGTAGCGCCTGGGATCAATGCGTAAACCAATTTTTTTGAGCATAGGATATGAAAAAAATGCCCCAATTTTAGCATACCAACTTTCGCTGAACGACTTACGAATAAAATAACCAATCATTTTGGCCATGCCTTCACTCGCTTTAAGCGCGATATTACCGACAAAGCCATCGCAGACGATCACATCCGCTTTACCTGAATAAATATCGCTGCCTTCCACATAACCAATATAATTAATATAGGGGTTACGGCTTAAGCGGACAGCCGCATCTTTGACTTGTTTATTGCCTTTAATTTCTTCTTCACCGATATTCAGCAAGGCCACACGTGGGGCTTTAATACTGTCCATAGCGGTGGCTAGCACCGACCCCATAACACCAAACTGAAATAACTGCTCCGTCGTACAATCGACGTTTGCGCCTAAATCCAATACGCGTGCGGTACCGTGTACCGTGGGAAACGCGCTGAGTATGGCGGGTCTATCGATGCCTGATAAGGTTTTTAATACAAAGCGTGCTGTGGCCATCAATGCTCCGGTATTACCAGCACTGACGCAGGCTTGTGCCTGGCCCTCTTTGACTGCGTTAATGGCTAAACGCATAGAAGACTTCTTTTTGCCACGCAATGCTTGCTTGGGTGGCTCATCCATAGACACAATTTCAGGCGCATGCATAATTTGTAAGCGCTCTAGAGGTAAACTGGGATATTTAGCAAGTTCTAACTTAAGCTGTGTTTCATCACCAAAGAGTAGTACTTTAAGCGTTGAGTGCTTGTTTAGGGTGCGTAATACAGCCGGTACAGTGACTTTCGGTCCGTGATCACCACCCATCGCATCCACTGCTACAATGATTGAGTTCAAAGCGTTTACTCTTGATCTGCCTCATCAGGTACAGCCGCTTTGGTAATCACCTGACGACCACGGTACATGCCTGATTCGGTCACGTGATGGCGTCTGTGTGACTCACCGGTAACTGGATCTTCAGAGACAACTAAAGGACTAATCTTATCATGCGATCTACGCATGCCGCGACGCGAGCGTGTGACTCGACTTTTTTGTACTGCCATTGTAGACTCCTTTTTTAGCTAAAGTGACCACCCGCATCATATCGATTGAGCGCCCATATGTCAAAAAATCTCTATAATTTAGTCCTCGCTTCTTCCTCTAAGCCACGTAAGGGCTTGATGGATAGGTTGCAAATCCCCTATGTTAGTGTTTCTCCTGACATAGATGAAGCATCGCAGCCAGGTGAGCTCACCCAAGATTTAGTTTTGCGCCTTGCGCGTGAGAAGGCCCTAGCGGTGGCTGGGCAATTTACAAATGCACTGATTATCGGTTGTGATCAAACTGCTGAATGTGTAGGTGTACAGCTTAATAAACCCCATCATTTTGATAAAGCCGTTGAGCAATTAAGCTTTATCAGTGGTAAAAAAGTGCAGTTTATTTCTGGATTATGTGTGATTAATACTGCAACAAATACCCTGCAAGAACACATTGAGACCACGGATACTTATTTTAAAACCTTGAGTCTTGCGCAAATTGAACATTACCTGCGTACGGAGCAGCCCTATGAATGCTGCGGCAGTATTAAAAGTGAAGGCTTAGGGATTGCTTTAGTTGAGAAGATTGTGTCAGAGGATCCCACGTCGCTGATAGGCATGCCGATGATTGCGTTGATTAAGATGTTGCAGAAGGAAGGATTTGCGGTGTTATAGTGCTCTTTTATAGAGGGTAAGCGTGTCACTTTTCGCTTTG
>Ga0206843_10103_pt1 | contig 28898 bp, 24 predicted proteins | sample Alteio_BWOrgCont_21_FD_152869 | JGI IMG/M metagenome (GOLD analysis project Ga0206843, IMG submission 152869) | Enriched cells from forest soil in Barre Woods Harvard Forest LTER site, Petersham, Massachusetts, United States -... | ecosystem: Environmental > Terrestrial > Soil > Temperate forest >...
CATGGTTCAAACAAAACTGCGCAACCTGCGCACGGGGTCGATCATCGATCATCGGTTCCGCTCGGAAGACCGGCTGGAACGCGCCATTTTGGACGAGCGTGAGATGGAATATCTCTATAAAGACGGCACGGACCTCTATTTCATGGACACCGAAACATACGAGCAAACCCATCTAAGCGCCGAGATTCTGGGGGATGCCGCGAAGTATCTGGTCTCGAATGCCAAGATCAAGGTCGAGTTCTACGAAGGCAAACCGCTTGGCATCGAATTACCGGCTACCGTGGATCTCCGTGTAGTGGGAACCGAACCAGGCATGCCATCGGCAACCGTAAGTAACGTGCTGAAACCGGCGACGATGGAAACCGGCCTGGTCGTGCCGGTCCCGCATTTCGTGAGCGAAGGCGAAGTGATTCGCGTGGATACGACCGAAGGGAAATACGTCGAACGAGTGCGCAGCTAAGGGCCAGGTTGCCCTAAGTCAGGCGTTGCAGAGCGGCGAATAGCTCGGCTTCTTCCCCGGGAAAGATCGTCCTAAAGTCGAGGACCACCCTGCCCTCTTCGATTCTGGCAATAACCGGCGGCTCTGAATGGCGGAGCCGCTCCTCCAGTTCCATGGCCGAAAGGTTCGGTATCTTCAACGCGATTCCCCACGAAGATAACTGAGCCTCGGGGGCAGAACCGCCCCCAACCAACGACATCAGCCGAACTGGCTCGACGATTCCTGCCATGCGCGCGGCAAACGCTTCGACACGCGGTCGAAGGTCGTCCTCACCGGCATGAAGTATTTGCCAAATCGGAATGTCCTTCACCTCACCTTTTAGATAGGACAAAAGAACGGATTCCAAGACCGCGATTGTCAACTTGTCAACGCGCAACGCGCGGAACAAAGGATTTCGCCGGATACGTTCGATATAGGTTTTTCTTCCGGCAACGATACCGGCCTGCGGCCCGCCGAGCAGCTTGTCTCCGCTGAAACAAATCACGTCCACTCCGGCCCGGATGCTGTCTGCGGCAATCGGCTCGTCGGAAACCCCGAGGAAAGCGAGCGAACTCAAACAACCGCTGCCTAGATCCTCGAAAGTGGGAATGTTTTTCTTCTTTCCCAAAGCGGCGAATTCTTCGAGCGACGGGCGCGCGGTAAATCCGGTGATGCGAAAATTACTCGGATGCACCCGCAGGAGTAGCCGCGTCTTTTCCTCGATCGCATTCTCGTAATCCTCGATACGCGTCCGATTCGTCGCGCCCACTTCGCGCAAATGGGCGCCGCTTTTTGCCATCACTTCCGGAATACGGAACGAACCACCAATTTCGACCTGTTCGCCACGAGATGCGACGACTTCGCCGCCCTCGCCAAATGTGTTCAGAACGAGCAGAACGGCCGCGGCATTGTTGTTGACGACAATCGCTGCTTCGGCATCCAGCAACTGCCGGATCAGGCCTTCGGCATGAACGTCGCGCTGGCTGCGTTCGCCGGTTTCAAGATCGAATTCGAGGTTGCAGTAGCCGCTGGAAACTTCGCGCAGCCGATCGATTGCCGCCGCTGGAAGCGGCGCTCGGCCCAGATTGGTGTGAAGGATGACACCGGACGCATTGATGACTCGCAGCAATGACGGTTGCAGCAATTTTTTCAGGCGCGCTTCGACTTCGCGGGCAATTCTGACCGTCATTTCGCTGCGCGAATCCGACGGAGCTTGCCCTTCCAGGAGTTCGGTCCTCGTTTCCGCCAATACCATGTCCAATGTACGCTTGAAAAACGGTTGCGCAAATAGCTGCTGAAACTTCGCCAGCGGCTCAGATCTCAGGATGTCGTTGATGGGTGGCAGGCGCCGCAGTGCTTCCATGGAAAAAAGGAATCCTAACACTAAGCCGGTGAATACCGGCGAGTATCGTCTAAAATGTTTGGCATTGCGATGAACCGAAACGATAGAGTGCTGGACCAGATTGAGGATTCCATCAAGAAGCTGAAGCTCGAATACGACATCTACTTTAATGGCGGCTGCGAGCGCTGGCCGGAAAAGGCGCATGAGAATCTGACGCTGGAAATCAAACGTCAATTCAATGTGACCTCTCTGACCTACGCTCAGCGCTTTCGTTTGAATTCCCTGGCTCTCCGCTTGAACGCTTACGGCGATTTGTGGAAAAGGAATCTCCGCTTGCTCGAACAAGGACGTAAGCCGACCATAGGAATCATTCGACCAACCCGTGACGAATAAACTGTGAAAAACCCTTTACGGATTCGGTTCTTACTGTGTCTCGGAGCCTGTCTCTTTCTCTCTGCAAATCTGGCGGCATGGCCGGCAGCCGCCTATCCGATAATGTTCCGCCACGCGGAAGGCGCCGTACCGAAGCAGCTTGGAACGCTGTTAAAAGACTATGAATCGGTTTTGCGTCAACCATGCCGCGATGTAACGGTCACAGTCGCCGTCAAGCGTGCAATCGATGGCTTTTCCCACAAGAATGGAAACGTCGCGGAATCGATCGCTTCCCTCAGAGACGCTGCGTGTGCCGCAGCTGCCATGAACGATCCTCAGTTGGATTCGTTGGTAGCGTCGCAGGCTTCAAAGTTTGCAGTGGTTTTTTACGGTTATCATGAATCGATTCAGAATGGTCATCTCGAAGAATTTTTGCGGATCCGAAATGATGAAAGCCAACGGCTCCTGGAGCGGCTGCACCGCTCAGCAACGCTGCCGGACCGCAACCAGATTATCGAAACGTCTCCGCAGTTTGGAATGGCCTCCATCGCGTTTTCCCATGCCGTTACCGACATAGCCAATATATGGTTCTACGTTTGGAAGGCCGTCAACGGCGATCTCAGTAAATAAGGAGTAGATGTGAAACGGATCGAACGCGCGCTCATCAGCGTTTACGACAAGACGGGCGTTGTAGAATTTGCCAAAGGGCTCGCGGATTTGAAGGTTGAAATTCTTTCCACCGGCGGGACGGCGCGCTTATTGACCGCTAATGGCGTCCGCGTCATTGAGGTTTCGGACTTTACCGGTTTTCCGGAAATGCTTGACGGCAGAGTCAAGACGCTCCATCCCAGAATTGCCGCCGGCATTCTTGCGGTTCGTGAGAATCCCGAACATATGCGGCAGATCGATGAACACAATCTCTCGTTGATCGATTTGATCTGTGTGAATCTTTATCCTTTCGTCGAAACGACGCAAAAACCCGGCGTTCAGTTTGAAGAGGTCATCGAGAACATCGATATCGGAGGACCTTCGATGTTGCGGGCAGCAGCCAAGAACTTTCAGAACGTCGCGGTCGTGACCTTGCCGGCCGATTATTCGTCCGTGCTGGCAACGCTGCAGTCTTCGGAAGGAGCTCTACCGCCCCGGATTTTGTTCGATCTGGCATGCAAAGCGTTCGTTTGCACGGCGCAATATGATGGACAAATCGCGCAATACCTTTCGCGGGTCGCGCCTGCGAAATTTCCTCTCCAGACGCCTCCAGCTGACGAATTTCCGGCCCGGGTTTTCATGGACTTTGAAAAGATCCAGGATCTGCGTTATGGCGAGAATCCGCATCAGCGCGCCTGCTTCTATGGCTGGGGCGATCAGCCGCGGCACGGACTGGCAGCGGCGCGGCAAATTCAAGGCAAAGAGCTGTCCTACAACAACATCGCGGATCTGGACGCGGCCTGGAGCCTCAGCCGTGAGTTCGTCCAACCGGCCTGCTGCATCATCAAGCATGCAAATCCCTGCGGAACCGCTATAGGCGCAACTTTGAAGGAAGCTTATCTCCGGGCCTACGGCGCCGACACGGTCTCCGCTTTCGGATCGATCATCGCATTAAACCGGGTGGTTGATCGCGACACTGCTATCGAACTGGCGAAGCTTTTCGTCGAAGCCATTGTTGCCCCGGATTACGAATCCGCGGCGTTGGAGATACTGGCTGCGAAGAAAAATCTACGCGTTCTCTCATTGAACGACTCCGGCGCCACCCGCAATTGGGCTGCATTCGAAATGAAGCGGGTCGAAGGAGGAATGCTGATTCAGGATGTCAACAGTGCGCTATTCAGCCCCGAACGCCGGGTCGTGACACTAAGACAACCAACGGAACAGGAAGCCGTCGATCTCGATTTCGTCTGGCGTGTCACCAAACATGTGAAGTCCAACGCGATCGTCCTGGCTCGCGGGGGCTGCACGCTCGGAGTCGGTGCAGGACAGATGAGCAGGGTCGACTCGGTTCGAATCAGCGTGCAGAAGGCTCAAGAAGCCGCGAAAGGCGCAGCACTAGGCTCCGACGCATATTTCCCGTTTCGGGATGGAATCGATGAAGCTGCCCGTGCCGGCGTGACTGCAATCATTCAGCCGGGCGGATCGATACGCGACGCCGAAGTCATCGAAGCCGCGAACGAACACGGCATGGCCATGGTGTTCGCGGGAATGCGTCACTTTAGGCATTGATAGCGGAATGTTCGCAGTCCACACTGGAAAAGTTGGCCTTGGACTTGCTTTTGCGAAAGAATGGAAGTCAAAGAATGGAACTTATGGTTGCCGTTCCCGGAATGTATAATAGTGGTAAATCCAATCTACCGTATGGATGGCTTATGAATAAAGGTTTTCTGGTGCTTCTGCTCGCGGCGACTTTGGCCAGCCCAGCCTTCGCACAACAACCGCAACAGGCGGATCCTCGCGCCCAAGCTTACTATCATTTCGCAAAAGCGCGAATCCTGGATGGGCAGGGGCAGTGGAACGCGGCTGTTGACGAATATAAAAAAGCGTTGGAGCTGGACTCGAACAATTCGCTGATTTATTCGGAAATGGCCGATACCTACTTCCGGAACGGCCGTGTGCAGAACGCCGCGGACGCCGCCGAGCAGGCGGTTAAAATCGATCCGAACAACATTTCCGCGCACCGCATTCTAAGCTCGATCTATACCAGCGCGATCGGAACCGCCGCTGGCCAACAACGAGTTCCACTCGAAGCAATCGATCGCGCGATTCATGAGTTCGAAGAAATCCTGCGCATCGATCAGACGGATCAACAGTCATATTTGATGTTGGGCCGTCTTTATCAGGTCAAAGACGAGCCGAAAAAAGCCGAAGAGATTTACCGCCAATTTCTCGGCGCCAATCCAGGCTCCGAGGAAGGGGTGCTGGCGCTCTCGAAGCTTCAGATCGATAACGGCAATTATGATGAAGCCGTCAACCTGCTCGAAAAATATCTGCAGACTAACGATGATTCCGGCGATGCCTGGGAAACCATTGGACAGGCCTATTTAAGCCTCGAAAAATTCGACAAGGCCTCCGTTGCCTTCAAGAAGGCACTGGAAGACGATCCGGACAATCCCGATCTTAAGCGAGCTTTGGCGCAAGCGCTGTTTTTCGGCGATAAGCCGGAGGAGGCCGCAAAGATTTACCTGGATATGCTCAATGCGGATCCGAACGATGGAATGGCTCTTTTAAGGCTGGGCGAAATCTATCGTGAAGAAAAGCACTACGGGCAAGCCCATGTCTATATGCAGAAAGCGGTCCAGCTTTTTCCAGACAACGTTGAAGTCCAGTACAACATGATGTTGCTGGAACGGGCTGAAGGACTCGTCGAAGAAGCCCTGCACCGAGACACCGATCTGCTCAAAAAGACCGAACGCGCCAACGGCAAATACAGCGAAAGCGAACAGCAATACCGTCGTCAGTTGCTTGCGCAGGAAGGCGATCTGGATTCGACACTGGGTCATTATGACGATGCAATTAAAGCGTTTACGGATTTAAAAGCCGTTAGCGATAGCAAGGACGGTCAGGTCGACGCCTGGATCGTCAACACTTACCGTGCGGCCAAAAATACGGATAAAGCCTTAAGCTACTGCGAACAAGCGCTCAAAGAGAATCCGGACAGCCGTGCCTTGCAGATCGAACACGCCGATCTTATTGCCGAAAAAGGCCGCGTTGACGAGGGTGTCCAGGCGCTACAAAAGCTGATAAAGAATACCGACGACGACTTGCTGGTCCTTTCGACCGAGGCGAGCGTCTACGAAAGAGCCAAGAAATACGATCAGGCTCAGAGCATCCTGGAAACCGCATTCAAGCGTTTTCCCAAAGACCAGCAAGTCTATTTCATGCAGGGCGGCCTGTACGAAAAGCAAAAAAAGTACGCTGACGCGGAAGCAGCATTCAGAAAGTCGCTGGATATCGAAAAGGACAATCCGGATACCCTGAACTACTTGGGCTACATGCTCGCGGATCAAGGAATGAAGCTTCAAGAGGCTTTAGAACTGATCCAAAAAGCCGTCGATCTGGATCCCAATAATGGAGCTTATCTCGACAGTCTGGGTTGGGCATATTTCCGGTTGAATAAGCTGGATCAGGCCGAGGAATACCTAAAAAAGGCGATTCGCTTCGATTCCAACGATTCAACAGTCCATGACCACATGGGCGACCTCTACCTCAAGCTGCAAAAATACGAGGATGCCCGATCGGAATGGAATAAATCCGTTCAACTCAGTGACGATCCGGAAGAAATCGCCCGCGTGAAGAAGAAGATCGACAGCATCAAAACAAAACTCGCCCAAAAATAAGCTAATTCAGGATCTGACCAATTCTCAATTAAAGAATTGGTCAGATCCTGAATTATTCCTTCGAACCAATCCCTTCTTGAAATTGTCCTTAAATCAGATGACGATTGCCGAATCATGACCGTTGCCTTGGGGGCGCGCGAAGATATCGACTTTGAAACTGTAGCTCAGGAATGCCGGCCATTTCTGCTGAAGATCGCGGTCGCCTCGACTCGGAATCCATCCGATGCCGAGGACGTCGTCCAGGAAGCTTTAGTGCGCGGATTCCGCGGTCTGAAACGATTCCGCGGCGATTGCCCGCTCAAACTCTGGCTGTCGCGCATAGTCGTGCGGGTGGCGATCAACCACCATCGCAGTGTGGCGCGGCGCCTGAAGCGTTGGGTTTTCTTCACCGACATGGAACGTATGCAGGACGATGGGGCCAATATCCCTTTCGATCCTCCGGATCCATCGCACGACTTCGATCGGGAAGGGTTGATGGATGCCCGCAAGACCGTAAATAAACTGCCGGACGAGTTTCGAATGCCTCTGATGATGCTCGCCGTTGATGGGTTGACGATTCCCGAAATCGCCGCGATTTTAGAAATTCCTGAAGGTACGGTCAAATCGAGGATCTTTTATGGCCGGAAACGTTTGAAAGAGACATTGCAGCAGAGAAAGAAGAAATGAATATCGATTGCCGATGGCTTGAACAAAATCTCGAAGGTTTTTTCTGTGACCGTCTTTCCGCCAACGAAATGGACCAACTGCAGTTGCACGTGGACAATTGCTCAGAATGCCAGGGAACCCTTCGAGAGTTTCAAGCCGTCGATCCATTGATTCGTCAATTGTTCCAACACGACCTCGCAGTTGCGCAAGCGCCGCAAAGAGTCCGGCAATCTCGACTCGGGATGCCGGTCTACGCCGCCGCAACAGCACTGATCGTCCTCTCCATCTGGCTCGGCGTTAAAGCCTCGGAAAAACCGGCCACACTGGCTGACCCTAAGCCGCCGGCAACGATTGCCGCCGTACGACCCACGCCGATTGCACCCGCAACGACAGCGATCGTCAAAAGTGAAGGCCAGCCAACAGTGGAACGTGCAAAGCCTGCACCGGCGGTGAAAACGCCTTCGAATGCGCCCACCCCCGCGCCTAAACCCGATGTCGATCAAGCCGATAAACGGCCGCCGTTCCTGGTCAGCGACGCTGCCGGCTATTCGCGCACTTTATCGGATTACCGAAACCGCACGCTGATCTTCGGTGTATGGAGTCCCAAAGATACGCACGCGATCGCAACGCTGCAACGTCTGTATGAGACATACGGCTCCAACCCAAAGGTTCGAATCCTGGGGATTTCCAATGAAAGTATGGCTAAGCCGGCCAATGGAACTTTTCCTGTGGTCTATAACGAAAACTCCCAGCTTCTCGGGGCCCAACCGTCCGACATCGTAATCGTTGACGGGACGGGCACCGTCCGCTTCCGTGGATCGCTCAACGGCAATCCCAATATGGTTGTCAAAACTGTCAATTCCGCGCTGGGATCGCTGGGTATCCGGTAAAATAGACAGCCCAATCGTTTTAAGCTAATCTCGTTTTATGTCCCTTACGATCGAGCAATCCTCCGCAGATCGAGTCGTCATCCACGATGTCAGTTGGGAAACCTATGAACATCTTTTGCACGATTTGGAAAACAGCAGTGCGCCCAGGCTGGCCTACGATCAGGGGACATTGGAAATCATGAGCCCTCACGCTAAACATGAACGATTCAATGATCTGCTCGCCTCGATCGTGAAGATAGCGCTGGAAGAATCGGACACCGACTTTGACAGTTTAGGCTCCACCACATTCAAACGAGAGATCTTTAAACGAGGCTTCGAACCGGATTCTTGCTTTTATATCCGAAATGTTAACCGAATTAAAAATAGAGATAAAATCGACCTTGAGGTCGATCCGCCGCCAGACTTGGTAATCGAAATCGATCTAACTAATGACTCGCTCAACAAACTTCCTCTTTTCGCCACATTAGGCGTACCCGAAGTGTGGCGCTATAAGGGGGCGCTTGAAATCAAAATTCTCGGACCAACCGGGTACACAAATTGCGACGCCAGCCCGGCCTTGCCGATCCTGACGATAGAGCGAATATCGGATATGTTGGCCGCCAGCTTTTCGATGACACGTCCTGCCTGGTTACGTCAGACCCGACAACAGATTCACGAATTGTTGAACGCCTGATTTATTGCTTGGGTTGCGCCCTGTCGGGCAAGACTTGAAGCGGTAATCGGGAATTCACCTCAAAATCACGAAACGGCAACAGTTCCGGTGCAACGTTGAGAATGTGAATGCCGCTTATCCGGTAATTGGCGCACTCGCAGCCGCTGTAGTAGCCTCTTATGCCGCATTGCGACTGAAAAAGAGGTGCGAGTATCGAACAATCCAGCGGCAACAATTGGAAATTGTCGATCGATACCGAGAGCAGATTCATTTGCGGAACATTCCTCCAAGCGATCGGCCCCACTTTGATCGCCACCTGGTAGCAATACCGGAGGTCCTCGCTACGGATACGTTCCGTCTCATCTACGAATCACTCCACGCTTCGACAGATGCGGTGCGAATCCGGCTTCCCGGACACAAGAGCGGCGCCACGATTTCCTATCAGTCCTGTCATACCGTTATTCCCGGCGTCATCGCGCTCTATCATTCTCCGGCGCTCCGGCAACTCATTTCCGCTATCGTTGACGTGTCTGTCGTCCCCACGCCGTTGCACGATCAAAGCTCCTGCTCGATTCTGATTTACGATCAGGCCGGCGACCATATCGGATGGCATCACGATCTCAATTTCTATGCCGGACGCCACTTCACGGCTTTGTTGCCGCTCGCCAATGAAGATGCCTCAGGTGAAGGCCTTTCGTCCGCCACGCTACGTGTTCGACTGGGCCGCGACGAATGCGAAGTTCCTACTTATCCGAACACTCTAGTCCTCTTCGAAGGTGCGCATGTCCTGCACAAGGTAACCCCCCTTGGCGCAGGCGAGAAGCGAATCATCCTCAGCATGACGTTCTGCACCGATCCAGCCAGTACAGCGCTGCAATCGACGGCGCGCCGATTCAAGGACATCGCTTACTACGGACTGAAAGCGCTTTGGACTTAAGAAAAAACAACAGAATCGTCATTTGCTCGCCGTAATCCAGTCACATCGGCTCGCTACTCTGTGGGCAGATGCAGACTCAACGGCCGCCAAAGCCACTGAGCGGCAGCCGTTTCCTTTTTGAGCCCCCGGACCAAAAGGAGTGTTCACTTGATGAATAAGGCGATTGGAAAAGTCGATTTTCACCTCCACTCGTATGCCTCAAACGTAACCGATTATTATGCTGCGAATGCGTTCGCCATTCCCGAATCGCATTCCGACCCTCTCGAGTTGCATCCCCTCTTAACAGAGCGCGGGATGACCATCGTAACCCTCACGGACCACAACTCCATTGACGGCGTCCTCGAAATGCTCAGCGCCGGTCTGAGTAATGTTTTCATCAGCTCCGAAATGACGACTACCTTTCCCGAAGACGGTTGCAACATTCACATCACCATTGCGAACGTCACGCAGGACCAGTTCAATGAAGCCAATCGCTTACGCAAAAATATCTACGAGATGGTTGCGTATCTGGATCTGCAGATCGAGGAGGAGGCGCGAAAGCCTTCGGCAAACAAGCTGATCTATTTCATGACTCATCCGCTGATGAGCACACAAAACCGGCCGTACGGAAGGGAAGGATCACTGAAACTCGATCATATCGAGAAGGCCATTCTGCTCTGCAACACCTTTGAGATACACAATGGCGCCCGGACAAAGGCGCTCAACGATCTGACATCCCGGCTTTTGGTCTCCCTGACTCCCGAACTGATCGACCGGCTTGCCGCCAAACATGATCTTGCGCCAAAAGGCGCAACACCCTGGGTCAAAGGGTTCGTGGGCGGCTCCGACGATCATTCCGGCATCAATCCTGGCAGGGTGTGGACGGAGTTCGAATATCCAGGCGATCGCGTCACAGCCAATGCCTTGGTCGAATCCATTCGCCGCCGTCAAACCGAGCCTCACGGCGCTTATGGTGGGCCGATTACTCTGGCTCACTCACTGCTGAAGCTGCTCTATGATGGCAGTAAGAAACGAACACACTCCGGGACAGCCCCCTCCATGTTGGTAGATGGGCCGCTGCATTCTCTCCTGGCCCTGGTCTTTGAATCCAAGGCGGAAAATGTTGGCGACAAGATCCGTCGGAAAGCAGCGTTGCTACGGCACCTGGTGCTCAACCGTTGGAGTCCGCGAGACAGCAGGCTAGGTATCCCGTTCGAGAAGGTGCTGGAATCCGAAGTGGCTGCCCTTCTTGCCAATCCGGGCTTTTGTTCAGCGCTGGCAGCGACTCAGTCTACCGACGACCGGATTTTCCTGGTAATCAGTACGCTCGTAAACGGCATTTTCGCTCACTACATAGATAACTTGAAGAAGGAACGGGCGCTAAATCTGGTCGGCGCGATCAAGGAAATGGTTGCTCTTATTTCCTCCCACTTGTTTGTTTCGATGCCGTACCTGATCTCGTTTCTGCAGCAAGCATCGGACTGTCATATCACCCGCGACGTTCGTGAGGCCTTCCAATTCGAAGTGAAGCCCAAGGTTGCCTTGCTGACCGACACGTTCTTCGAAATCAATGGAGTATCCGCCAGCATCAAAAGGATGATCGGAGAGGCCACACGGCGCGGCATTGAGTTCACCGTAATCACTTGTCTGAGTTCTGAAGAACAGCGAAAATATTGCTCGGACCCGGATGTTCGCCGGTTCATCGACTCCGGCAGACTCAAGATATTCACCTCAGTGGCTAACCTGGATTTCCCGAAGTACGACGGACTTCAGATTCGCTTCCCCCCACTGCTCGATTTGCTTAAGTATCTCCAGGAAGAAGGCTTTACCAAAATGCAAATCAGCACACCGGGAACCACTGGACTGGCCGGGTTGCTTGCAGCAAAGACACTTCAGATCGAGACTTCCGCCACCTACCACACCAACTTTCCGGAATACGTCGAAAACTATACCAATGACGTCAGCCTCGAAGCTCTCGCTTGGAAGTACATGATTCTGTTTTATCATGCGGTCGACGAGGTCGTAGTTCCTTCACGTTTCACCGGCAAGCTGCTGCACAAGCGCGGACTCCGCAAGCGAAAAATCCTTGTGCTGGACCGCTGGGTCGACGTCGAGCGCTTTCAACCGGGCAACCGCGTCGCAGGATATTGGCGCAAATACGGGCTCGAAAATGAGGAGACACTGGTTAAGTTTGTCTATGTCGGCCGCATCGGCATCGAAAAGAACCTTCAACTTATTGCTTCCGCATACCGGGAGCTCCGTAAGCAAAGACAAGACGCGCACCTGATATTTATCGGCGAAGGACCGTATCGCCGCGATCTCGAGAAACAACTCACAGGCTTGCCTGTCACATTTACCGGATTCTTGGAAGGTGTCGAATTGGCGCGTGCGATTGCTTCGGGAGACGTCAAGTTGTTTCCGAGCACTACAGACACTTGGGGTAATGCCCCCCTTGAAGCTCAGGCCTCCGGACTGCCGGTCGTCGTTTCGGACGTCGGTGGCCCCCCCGAACTCATGCTGGACGGCATTACCGGGTTCAAGGTCAAAGGACGCGACGCTCAGGGCCTTTACGAGGCCATGATGCGGCTGATGGACGGACCCATACGGTTTCAAATGGGGCGAATGGCGAGAGCATTCGCAGAAGCGAACAGGGTCGACGAACCCTTTACGGCTATTTTGGACTCTGAGACTTACCGCCGGCGGTTACAGGCACAAAAGGACTCGGTGAAAAAGGACAAGATTCCGCCTCCGAACCGAATAGTGGATCTGACTGCTATGCAGTTCGAACTCGACGAGGCGCTCGCTTGGGAACCTGCGGCGCATGGCTGACCCGGTTGTTCTCTTGATTCGTGGGGCCAGGGCAGTCAATCCCTTTGGCAAGATTGCCGCACGGCTTCTTCTTTCACGCGCCAAGCACAGATCCATTCAGGGCCATCCGAGGATGGCCCTGAGACTCTCGCGATGGGCGCCTGAGTACAGTTATCCGGAGAGCGTCTTTCTCGCGAGCGATTTCGCGCCTCCTGAAATCCAAAATAAACGCCGCGTGGGCTTTGAGCGGCTGGCTACGCTGTTCCGCCAACGCTTTGCAAAATCCATCGCGCTCAGCGAGGAACTCCAGGCAGGCGTCTCCGATCTTGCCTTTGTCAATGCGCACCGGGTTCCATTTCAATATCAGCGCTATGTTGACGAACATCTCAAGATCGGTTCGGTGGTAGAGGCAACGGATGGGCCGCGGGTGCGGGATATGGACGGGAATTGGTCCTATGACCTTGGTGGTTCTTATGGCGTGAACCTATTCGGTGCCGATTTTTACAAGAGATGCATCGACCGTGGTGTGGAACGGGCCCGCAGTCTCGGCTTGGTTCTTGGTCCGTACCATCCTATCGTTGCCGACAACGTTCGGCGGCTGAAATTAATCTCCGGTCTTGCCGAGGTTTCCTTCCACATGTCCGGAACCGAAGCGGTGATGCAGGCAGTACGATTGGCGAGATATCACAGCGGCCGCTCGCATGTGGTTCGCTTTTGCGGCGCTTATCACGGATGGTGGGACGGAGTTCAGGCAGGGATTGGTAACCCGCGGCCGGCGCCGGATGTCTATACACTCAAGGAAATGGACGCGGTCACCTTGCAGGTGTTGCGAACCCGCGAAGACATCGCCTGCGTCCTCATCAATCCGATTCAAGCCATGAATCCCAACGGCGTTCCGCCCAGCGACTCGACGCTCATTTCGAGCGACCGCGTTGCCGACTTCGATAAGCCGTCATATATCCGCTGGCTGAAAGAACTGCGGGAAATCTGCACCGCTCGCAAGATCGTGTTGATTTTCGACGAAGTCTTCCTCGGCTTCCGGCTTGCGCGGGGCGGTGTGCAGGAATACTTTGGAGTTCAGGCAGACATGGTTACATACGGCAAATCGCTGGGAGGTGGTTTGCCGGCGGGCGTGGTTTGCGGAAAATCTCACTTGATGCGCCGTTTCAAGGATAGCCGGCCGATGGATATCTGTTTCGCGCGGGGAACTTTTAACTCCCACCCTTATGTCATGGCAACAATGAACGAATTCCTTCGCTACCTGGACGAGCCGGAGGTTCGCGCCAGCTATGAGCAGCTTGACGCAAAATGGGATGGCCGCGCCCTGTCCCTCAATCGTCGGCTCGAGGATCTTGCACTACCGGTACGCGTCGCCAATATGACCTCCGTTTGGACGACGTTATATACCCAGCCAGGCCGCTACAACTGGATGTTTCAGTACTACCTGCGCGCCGAAGGACTGACGTTGAGCTGGATCGGCACCGGAAGATTCATTTTCAGCCACGATCTTATGGATTGTGACTTCGGCGATATAGCCAATCGTTTTGTCGTCGCGGCTCAAGCAATGCAATCCGACGGTTGGTGGTGGAGCGACGCGGCGCTGACAGATAAGGCCATCAAGCGCCGGGTCATGAAGGAACTCATCCAAGCTCGTTTGGGACGCCTTCCATGGAAGGCGTCCCCTCTCCTGCTTTCGCGGAAAGAAGAAAGTCATACAACCATTAGCGTTACGGGATCGCATACAATGCCTCAGTGATGCTGGAAGTACGATTACAAACTTATTGGGCCGATTCCGATCCCGCAGGTATCGTTTATTTTGCGCACTTTTTCCGCATGGTCGAACAAGCCGAAGAGGAGCTGTTTCTCAAAGCAGGAACAAACCGGCAGAAGCTGCTGGACGAATATCAAGTGTGGCTGCCGCGGGTCGAAGCACATGCGAACTATTTCCATCGAATACAAACAGGCATGGCAATCCGGGTGCAGTTTGATCCCAAGTTGATTCGGGAAAAAACCATTCGTCTGAACTTCACGCTGGTTTCCGACGAAAGTCGCGAACGGCTGGCCGAAGGCTATATCACCATTGTCTGCGTCGATCGCGCGCGCTTCAAAGCGACTCCGGTTCCGCCGCTTATTCGTGCCGCATTCGCGTTGTAGAAGCGACGCTTTTATGGTTTAGTGTCCCGCATGAGGACGATCCCGCTTCTTTTATTACTTCTGCAAATACCCGGCGCGACTCCACGCGCCATTCTCGAAGCCGAAGATGCACGGCTGGAACATCCCGACGTACTGTTGCAAGGGCTTAAGGATCCGAGCCTGGCGCGGCTTGCGGCGCGAGCCGTCGGCCGATTGGAACGTCCTGAGTTGGCCGACAATGTACGCCCGTTACTGACCGTAAGCGATGCAGCGGTACGAATAGAAGCGATTAATGCGCTCGGTCAAATGAACGTGCCTTTCGATTTCCAGAGACTTCTAATGGCCGAACGGGACGCGAACGTCCGCGCCGTCATTTACCAAACCATCGGACGTTTGAAGGATCCCGGCGCCGGCGTCGAAGCGGCGCTCACCGCGGGATTGAAAGAGGCGCCGCTCAATGTCCGGAACGGCGCCGCCAAAGGATTCGAAGCCTATTACCGGACCCATCGCGGCGTGAAACCAACGGCGGATACGGTCTCGGCGTTACGGCAGGCATTTCGAGACAATAGCGATCCACAGACACGGGAGTTGCTGCTGCTGACCCTGAACACAGCCGGCGACAAAGACGCGGATACCCTGGATCTCGCCACACGCGATCCGGAACCTCTAGTACGACGGCTGGCTGTCCTTCAACTGAAGCAGTGGAAAGAGGATGGATCACCTCTGGTGCGGTACGAAGCGTTAAAAGCTTCGCCGGCTTGCGCGCACGCGGCCGCGCTGGTAAACGATCCAAGCGATCACGTCGGATTGCTGGCGATCGATCTGCTCGGTAACAAATGCGATTCTCAGGCGATCCGGGAGATCGTCGATGGCAATCCGAATTGGCGAAAGCAAGCGCATGCACTGGTGTCGCTGGCGAAAGTCGATCCCGATGCCGCCCGCACACGGCTGACCAAGTTCGCCGAAAACCCGGTGTGGCAGGCGCGAACCTATGCGGCAGAAACGGCGAAGCTGCTCAAGGACGATGCAACTCTCGCCAAGCTCGAACACGATGCCAATCCCAACGTCGTCATAGCCGCCTTGACGACCACTGAGGATGCCGTGCGCGCCTTGGCTAGCGATCACTATGGGTTACTTTACGAAGCGGCGCGAAAGCTCAAAGGCTGGAAGGAAGGCGGCACGGCAATGACACCGTTGCTTGCAACTCTCGCTCGCGTCACTGCCGAAAAGAAAGCGAACTCCAGGGACGCGCGCACGGAAATATTGCAGCGAATTCGTGAGTTCGGATCTGCCGATACCACAACTACAACAGCACTCCAGGGACTACTGTTCGATATCGATCCTGCGATTGCCAAACTGGCGTCCGATATTATTTCGGAAAAGAGCGGCGTGCACATCGATCCAGGAACAACCCGTTACGCCACAAAAGCGCCGCCCGACGACGCCTACATACGCGGCCTTACCGGCGCCGTTGCCGTCGTCAAGATGAAAGAAGCTGGGCCGTATACGATCGAACTGCTGCCGGACGAAGCTCCGGTGACCGTTGCCACATTCGCACAACTAGCCGAACGCGGCTACTACAATGGCCTGACGATGCATCGCATCGTTGCGAACTTTGTGATTCAGGGCGGCAGTCCCGGCGCCAGCGAATACGTCGGCAATGCGGATTTCATGCGCGACGAATTGGGCCTCCAATCGCATTTACGAGGTACGCTGGGTATTTCGACGCGCGGCCGCGACACCGGCGATGCTCAGTTCTTCGTCAATCTGATCGATAATTTCCGCCTCGATCACAGCTACACGGTATTTGCGCGTGTCACGTCAGGCATGGAGAATGTCGACCGAATCCAGGAAGGAGACGTTATCGAATCCATTGAAATCCGTAGAAAGCCTTGAGCTACGGATTCCGTGCGATAATCGTCGGATCTTGGATACCGAAAGAAAAGAGTTTATCAGCGGACTTCTGACCCAGACCCGCTCTGCATTTCCATTGTTTCGATACCTGTTGCTGCAGACCGAAACCCACGCCTTCTGCCTTGCTCTCGCGTGTGCGGCTTTGATTGGCTTTTTCCCGTTTTGCGTAATGCTTCTATCGGTCGTGAAGTACGCCTTCAAATGGACTGACGCCTATAACGTTCTCGTCGATGCAATACGGGAGTATTACCCGATCAGCCAGGATTTCCTGATCGCCAACTTGAACGTTTCCGTCGGACAATATGGCAAACATCTCGGGATCAGCGCCGTTTTCTGGATCGTCCTTGGGGCGGCTGGAGTTTTCATTCCGTTGGAAGCCGGCTTCAATCGCCTTTGGAAGGCAAAAGCCGATCGTCCGTACCTTCTCAACCAAGCGGTCGGACTGGGCTTGACGGTAGCGTGCTGCTGCCTGGCAGTCGCCTTTGTCGCCATTACCACGACGGTACAGGCGTCGGTTCACATTCCAGTGCATCTGATTCAGCAGACCGCCAAGTGGTTCGGGTTTACTTGGCTCCAACACCTGACGGAGTCCGGCGGAACGCTTCTAATTAAGTATTCGGACAAGTTGACCTTAAAACTGATCGCAACCTGCTTTTTCTCGATTGCGATTTTTCTTTTTTATAAGTTTCTGCCCAACGCGAAGGTTCGCACAATGCAGGTGCTCCCGACTGCCATCATCGCCGGCATCGGCTCCGAAATCGTTATCGATATCTACCGTCGGGTGTTGCCGCTGATGGATATCAAGGCGACAGAAGGCCCATTTTTCATATCCGTCAGTTTCGTGATCCTGGCGTACATCGAGACCTTTGTAGTCCTCGGCGGAGCATTCCTTGCCGCACATGCGGAAGAGTATTCCTGGCTGGGTTCGCTCTGGACGCGCAAGAAGTCGGCCGATATTTTTGGGGCAGAAGTCGGCAAATAGATGTGCCTCTATACGGACGGCGACCCTACTTCTTAAGGTCGAGATAGCTCGAAAATCCGGGAACGGAAGTTGCTTTCATCACCGCTCTAAGAATGGCTTGAGATACGGCTTCCGCTGCCAGGGCGCCAACCATACCGACATTGCCGGGACGATCGGTAGCCGCGCCGGTAGACATCGCAAATAACGTATCGCCATCGCTCGGCGTGTGGGTGGGATTGATGGCGCGAGCCATCCCATCATGCGCCATTTCCGCAATCTTCTTCATCTGCGTTTTATTGAACGCGGCATTGGTAGCAACGACACCGATGGTAGTATTCGTTCCCGATCCTCCAACGGCGACGCTTGTACTGTTGCGATACCATTCGATGATATCGACGAACCCCGTACCGTCTTTTTTTCGCGCACCGGCGATAATCTGGCCGGTCTTCGGATCAATAATATTTCCGACACAGTTGACCGCAACGATGGCGCCAACAATCACGGAACCGGCCGTAATGCTGGCCGTACCGATCCCGCCTTTCATCGGATTGCCGCCGCCCATCTTGCCGATGGTTGCACCGGCGCCCGCTCCGACGCTGCCTTCGTCCAGTGGACCGCTTTTGGCATTGAGACACGCTTTGTAACCTGAATCCGCATCGGGCCGGATCTTCGGATCGCCGACACCGAGGTCGTAAAGAATAGCCGCCGGAACAATCGGCACCTTACCGAATGCGGTGGAATAGCCAAGGTTGCGCTCTTCGAGAAATCGCATCACGCCCGTGGCAGCATCGAGTCCGAAAGCGCTGCCGCCGGAAAGCAGAATGGCGTTGGCCTTTTCTACGGTATTGACCGGATCGAGCAGATCGGTCTCGCGAGTTCCAGGAGCCGATCCGCGCACCTCGACAGCGGTAACCGCCCCATTTTCACAAAGCACAACGGTGCATCCGGTAGGCCGGCGGGTGTCGGTAAAATGTCCGACTTTGATCGTTGCAATGTCGGTGATATAGCCCTCGCGCTCCGCTTCGCGGGGAATTCCAGGCAGGGCGGCCGCAAAAGCGCCGCCAACCACGCTTTTTCCAAAAGTCCTTCGATTCATGCCTTCCTCAAAACTGGAACCAGGATGATGACCGCACTGCACGCAATCCCCAGCGCATAAGGATCGAAAATTCCAACTCCAACGCCGTGAGTCGCCAGATAAATGCTGATCGTTGCCGCAAGCGAAACCACAATCGCTGTTAGAGCGCGCTGCGCTCCAACCCACAGATAAAGACCGGCCAGTAACGGCGCAGTCAACGCTACAGACATCAAACCATAAAACAGCCGCAACGCGGAAACGATCGACGGCAATTGAATCGCGATCAGGATTCCCAGCACCGCTCCGCCAATGGCGGAAATACGGCCGACCCTCAGTACGTCTTGTTCGTCTGCCTGGGGACGTAAGACCCGCTTATAGAGGTCGACGCTCAACGAACTGGAAAGCATAAACAGGATGGCGTCGCAGGCGCTGATTTCCGCGGAAAAGACGGCGGCCAGGGCCAGCAAGCCCAGCCATGGGGGTAACAAACGGGCCATAACCGTCGGAAGCGCGAGTTCCGGATTCGTCAGTTGAAATTGCGAGCGTGCGACGATGCCGAGGATCGCGGGAACAAAAGCAAACGCGAGCAAGCCCAACGCATTCACATTCACGCCGATCCGCACCACCCTGGCGTTTCGCGCCCCATAAAGTTTCTGTATCAGGCCGGGCGAAATCACGAAGGACGGAATCAGGATTACCGCATAGGAAAGGATTCCGCGAAGGCCGATCCCCGTCAGTGAGAAATAATTGGCCCCCAACGGATGGCTCGCAGCAATCGCACTCACGCCTGCCCCGTGCCAGCCACCGACTGCTTTGAGGACTAGCGGAACAGCGACCAGAAATCCCGCAAACTTCACAATCAACTGTACGAGGTTGACCCAAGCCGAAGTAAGCAGTCCTCCAGCCGCAAAGTAGGCGGTCACGACGAGACCACCGATAAAACAACCCTCCCATTTGGGCACATCGGCAACAACACCGAGAATCCACGACACCGCGATCAACTGTCCAGCAAGAATTGCCAGTGTGCCGAACCACAACAGCACCGCAACCACCAGTCGGACGTTGCGGTGATAGCGCAGTTCAAGATAGTCGCCCACCGTCCGCAAGTCGTAACGATTGGCGATTTCCCAGATTTTCGGACCTACCGTATTCGCCAGAATCAACGAACCAATTCCGGCTGAGCCGACCCACCACCAAGCGGATAAACCGGACGTGTAGCCGATACCTGTCGCGCCAACGGTCGAGCCGGCGCCAATATTGGCCGCCAGAAACGTCGCACTAAGCAGTCCCGGTCCAAGCGAACGGCCGGCCACCAGGAAATCCGACGCGCCTTTCACCCGCTTAGAAATAAACAGACCGATGCCAACGAGCATTGCGGAATAAACAATGAGGACGCCAAGTTGCATGTTCACGCGGATAATGTAACAGTTTGTGGAGGATTGGGAACGGGCCCAGATCGCAACCAAAACTGCAAGTGACGCCACCACTCCAAGAAAACGTCCCCCTCGCGCCATTCACGACGTTAGGCATCGGAGGACCCGCTCGCTATTTCATCCGAGCCCGATCGGAAAGCACAGTCGCAGAATCGGCAAATCTCGCACGCAGCAAAGGACTCCCCCTTTTCGTTCTAGGCGGTGGAAGCAATCTGCTGATAGCGGACGACGGATTTCCCGGACTTGTCCTGAAGATGGAAATCCAAGGCATGAGCTGGATCGACGATGGCACACATATCCGGCTGACGGCGGGAGCCGGTGAAGACTGGGATCAAGTAGTCGCCGGTTCGATCGCTAGGGATCTATCCGGCTTCGAGTGTCTAAGCGGGATTCCAGGCTCCGTCGGCGGAACACCGGTACAAAACGTAGGAGCCTACGGGCAGGAAATTTCCGATACCTTATGCGAATTACAGGCGTACGATGGCCAATCCGCGCGCATCGTCAATATTCCACATGACGAGTGTCATTTCGCCTACCGGTCGAGTGTCTTTAATACGAGCGCCAAGGGCCGCTATATTGTGCTCGCGGTTTCTTACCGCTTGGCAAAACACGGCCGTCCGGCAATCCGCTACCCGGAACTGCAGCGCGAATTCGAAAACAAAACGGAACCGTCGCTGGCAGCAGTACGCGACGTCGTCCGTAAGATCCGCGCCAGGAAAGCGATGTTGCTGCAACCGGGAGAGCCGGATAGCCAGAGCGCCGGTTCGTTTTTTAAGAATCCCGTCTTGTCGAGCGAAGCCTTCGCCCGGCTGGAAGTGGTAGCCGGCGAAAAGGTCCCCGGTTATCCAGCGCCGGACGGAAATGTCAAGGCTGCGGCGGCATGGCTGATTGAGCATGCCGGAATCGCGAAAGGTTACAGCCTCGGACCCGCCGCCGTTTCCGGCAAACACACGCTTGCGCTTGTGAATAAAGGTGGCGCAACAGCCTCGGATATGATTTCGTTGGCTCGGGAAATCCAACGCCGGGTTCGGGACCGCTTTGGCTTAGAGTTGGCGCCGGAACCCGTTTTTATCGGCTTTTCGGAATACCCCTTGGAGATCAAGTCATGAATCGACGCGAGTTCGTCAAGAACGCCGGGTTTGCAGCTGTAGGCGCGATTGCGATGCCACGAATTGCACCAGCAACTTACGATTTCCGGACAAAACACATGATCTGGATCGTCAACGGTAACGGATCGCGTAAAAAGGATTGGTATGAACGCCCGGATCTTTCGCCCAACTATGCAAGGCTGGTGAAAGATGGCTTCGTTTACACCGAGTCGCACAATGACACGGTCGCGAATCATAATGAATCGTGGTCGGAATTGATCACCGGCAATCCCACCCGTAGCGCCACTCCGCAATTTCCGACGCCTCTTCATTACGTACGAAACGCCTATGGCGATGAAGCAACAAATTATTGGTTCGTCAATGGAGTCGACAGTTATCGCCGCTGGCGCTCGAGCGCCGGGCGCCTTCCCGCAAGTCCAGTTGCGCTTGCCGCGGACAATGTCCTTCGAGCGAACCTTAAGCAAACGCCATCCGGCATCATGAAAGAAGAATTTGCGGGCATGGAGTTGAACCGCGGCGAAAGGAAGCTGTTGGAGGATTTCGTCGATGGCGTCGTCAAGGCAAGACTTTGGGAATTCAATTTAAAACACCAGCCGATCGCCCGCCATCCGTTTATCGGCGATTCACTCGGTCTCGCACTGATTCCACTTATTCTGAAAGAGTTCAAGCCGAGGATGCTCATTTATCACCAGGTTGGCCACGATGCGGGTCACGGTGACGATGGCAACGGTTATGCCGAGTACGAAAAAGTCTGCCGCACGACAGACGAACAGCTCGGACGGATTATCGACTTCGTGCAGAACGATCCTTACTTTTCAACGAATACCGCGATCGTAATTCGCCCCGAATTCGGCCGTGACGATGAAATCAGCAAAGATGGCAAAATCCACCACAGCGACGGTTATATGCAAACCATGCGTTCAGCGGAAATCTGGTACGGCCCCGATTTCAAAGCAGGCATTTCAAATCGCGTGACGAATCGCCGCGACGTGGTGCCGTCGATTGCCAGGTTGTTTAATGTGGAAACGCCCTACGCGACCGGTATGGTCCATTCCGAGATGTTCCGCAACAGACTGTCGAGTTAGTTTTTGCAGGCGCTAACGGCCGACGATGCCTCGCAGCCGCTGCCCCACTTCCCCTAACTGCCGCTGCAGATCCTTGGGCTCATTAAAATAGATGCTTCCGAATACGGAATTCAAACCCCACGTCGCGATCAGGACGATCAGTAACAGGGCCAGACCGCGGAGAACGCTTCGCATGCGTTTACGCCTAACCTCATGTATCCGCGGTCTTACACGCTGGATCCTTATCTCAGGCATATTTTAGTCTTCCTTGACTTTATGATTCTAACACGCCGCCAGAAAGGGGATTATTCCCATGACAGGCCGGCTGCAGGCGGGAAAATTTGGAGGCCTCGGGAAGACCAAACGGGGTGATGCCCTTTCAGGTGCGTTACAATAAAAGGTTGAATCGATCGACTAGGGAGAAATAAGCGCGTCATGGCTTTTTGGAATAAGGAATCGACGGTGACCGAAGAGCAGGTCCTGTCCGCATTAAAAAACGTACTCGACCCGGATCTGCGCAAAGACATCGTTTCGCTCGGATTCATTCGTAACCTCAAGATCGACAAAGGCGCGGTCCATTTCGATATGACCCTGACAACGCCGGCCTGTCCGGTACGCGATCAGATGCGCGATCAAGCGCTGGCGCTGGTGAAAGAGTTGCCGGGAGTACAGACCGTCGAGATCAACATGACGAGCGAGGTGCGGCAGGCGCCGCAGTTGGATCGAACGGCTCTGAAGAACGTACGGAACATTGTGGCTGTGGGAAGCGGTAAGGGAGGCGTCGGCAAATCGACAATGGCTGTAAATATTGCAGCATCGCTCGCAGCCGCGGGCGCGCGCGTCGGACTCCTCGACGGCGACATCTACGGGCCCACAACTCCTATCATGTTGGGCATCGAAACAGCGCCAAAGTCCGTCGGTCCGCGCATCATTCCGCAAGAAGCGGCTGGCCTGAAATTCATGTCGATGGGCCTCCTCGTCAAAACCGATCAACCGCTGATCTGGCGTGGTCCAATGGCAACCAAAGCCCTTCAACAGTGTCTGTTCGACGTCGATTGGGGGGAGTTGGATTACCTGGTCATCGACCTGCCTCCGGGCACCGGAGACGTTCATTTGACCCTCGCGCAGGCAGTGCCCTTGACCGGCGCCGTGATTGTCTCCACGCCGCAGGATGTCGGGCTGCGGATCTCAATGAAAACCCTTCGCATGTTCCAGCAAACGCGAATTCCGATTCTTGGAATCATCGAGAACATGAGCTACTACATCTGTCCGCACTGCGATTCCAAGGACTTCATCTTTGGAAACGGCGGCGGAAAGCGGGCGGCGGAAGAACTCGGCATACCTTTCCTGGGTGAAGTTCCGTTGGATCTCGCCATCCGGACACAATCCGATATCGGTTCGCCGATCGTGCTCGCCCAACCCAACGCCGCCAGCTCGAAAGCATTGCGTGAGATTGCGGAAAAAGTTGCGGCGCAGATCAGTATTCGCAGTTACGATGCGCCGACGCTCGAGATCGAATAATGGCCGCATTACCCGCACCAGCGACCACGCCAAAGAAAATCAAGAAACTCAGCCCGGGCGAGTTGATGATCGCCTGGGGCGACGGGCATGAAACGCGCATTGCGGCGCCCGTCCTGCGCCGCGAGTGTCCCTGTGCGCAGTGCAAAGACGAAATGACGGGCGTTCGCTTGATCCTCCCTATGCACGTGCCGGACTCGCTCGAATTCCGCCGCATCGAACTGGTCGGACAATATGCGCTGCAATTCGAATGGACGGACGCTCATCGCACCGGAATTTTCAGCTTCGAATACCTGCGATCGTTATGTCCGTGCGAGGCTTGCGAAAAGATCCGCAGCGGGGCTCAGTAGTGCGCCTCGTTATCGGCATTTCCGGCGCCACGGGCGCCATTTACGCTATCCGAATCCTCGAACTTTTACGCGCGCGGGGCGATGTTGAAACCCATCTGGTCATCACGGATATGGGCCGGGCAACGATCCGGCTTGAAACGGAGTACGCCGTTCAAGCGGTTGAAGAACTCGCCAACCATGTTTATAGCATCAAGGATTTAGCCGCTGCGATTTCAAGTGGATCGTTTCGCACTGAGGGCATGATCGTCGCGCCTTGTTCGGTGAAAACGTTGTCCTCCGTCGCGAATTGCCTGAACGACAACCTGTTGACGCGCGCAGCCGACGTCACATTGAAAGAACGGCGTAAGCTAGTCCTTTTGGTCCGCGAGACTCCACTCCATGCCGGTCATTGCCAATTGATGCTCGACGCGTCACGAAACGGCGCGATCATCATGCCTCCCGTCCCTGCGTTTTATACGCATCCCAAATCGGTGCTGGATATCGTCGATGACACTGTGGCTCGGGTCCTCGATATCTGGAATCTGGACGTGGCAACCACTCGCTGGCCGGAATCCCGGCAATAGGCCTCACGTAAGGCCTATTGCCGGGAATGACTCTTGTTACCTCCCGCTTTCGCCAAACTACCGGGTAAGAGGTTTGGATGGGAGAAATCCGGAACCGGATCTCCCCAGATATAGTGATTGAACCAGCCCAGATTGTGCTCCATCACCGCACGCATGGATTTCGGCTTATTGATTCCGTGGCCGAAACCTTTATACACAATCATCTCAACAGGAACGCCCCGGTCCTCAAGCGCCTGACGCAGTTCATAACTGTTCGCAATCGGCACCCGTTTATCAAGCTCCCCGTGCTGAATCAGCGTTGGCGTTTTGGCATCGTTGATGTAAGTGATCGGAGAGGTTTTTTTATAAATATCCGGGTCGTTCAGGGGATTCGCTCCGAGGTAGTCGAGGGTGAAATTCGGAATATCCGTACTGTAGTAATAGGTCGACCAGTCCGAAATTCCGGCGCCAACGGAGATCGCTGCAAACCGGTTGGAAGACGTGGTTAAGAACGCGGAAATGTAGCCGCCTTCGCTCCATCCCATGCACGCCACTTTTTTCGCGTCGACCCAACCTTTGGAAATCAGATAATCGACGCCGGAAATCACATCCCACGAATCGCCGATACCCAGATTTTTGATCGCCAGACGACGAAATGCTTCGCCATATCCCGTGCTTCCGCGGTAATTCACCTTTAATACAAGCGCGCCGCGCGCCGCCCAAATATCGGCGGGATAATAGCGGGTGTCGCCGGAAAGCAGGCCCGGACGATCGACCGCATTAGGCCCGCCGTGAATGATGCATAAAAGTGGGTATTTCCGTGACGGATCGAAGTTGGCCGGTTTGATGAGAACGCCCTCAATTGTCGCGCCGTCCTGACTCTTCCAGGAAATGATTTCGCGCTTGCCCAACTTCCAATCCTTTATCTGGGTAGAAGTCTGGGTGAGCGGACGCGGCGAAAAGGAATGAACGCTGGAAACAAACACTTCATTGAGTGTGGCTTCGGAACTGGCGATGAAGGCGATCGCTTGACCATCGGCCGTGAAGGAAAAGGCGTTTCCCATGAAATTGTCCGGCGCGGAAATTCGCGTCACCTTGGACTCTTTGGGATCGACAAAGAAAAGATGCGATGCCGTTTTCTGGGCTGCCGCGAAATAGATCCCTTCCGGCTTCCAGGCGACCAGCGTGGGATCTTCATCGAAATCCCGGGTGATCGAACGTGGAATTCCTTTGCCATCCGCCGCGACTATCGCTAACCGTCGATCAACCCCGAATATAGTGTCGCCGAGCACGGAGTTGAACACGAGCGATCGCCCATCGGGCGACCATTGCGGATTCGTATCGGGCCCGGGCATCGAAACAACCTTTCGCACTGCATTGTCGTCGACGCTAAGAACATAGATGTCCGAGGTGCCGGCCTGAGCCAGATCCGGATTGATTGTTCCTGCAAACGCTATCCGTGCGCTATCGGGCGACCATGAAAACGAATTGACGCTGAAAGCGTCACCGCTGGTGCGCTGGCGGCCACTAACCGGATTCTTCATGGCGTCGGCGACATCGAGCGTCCAGATGTGTACAAAATTGTAATCGTGACGGATGACCTCATATTTGGAATAACGATCGTCACGGTCTTTACGGCTTTGAGGGACCGGTTCGGTGGAGAGAAAGGCGATGCTCTTGCTGTCGGCCGACCAGTCGTATTCGGTGATCGCAGTTTCGTGCTTGGTCAGCGCCTGAGCTTCCCCCCCGAACGGGCGGATCACAAAAATCTGATTCTTGTCGCCGTTGCGATCGCTCAGAAAAGCCAGCCATTTCCCATCAGGCGACCAGCGCGGCATCGACGACGATTTAGCGCCACTCGTCAGCTTGAAGCGCTCGCCTGTCGCCGTGTTCGCGATCCATACCTGCGAAGGATAAGCATCGTTGCTGAAGTCTGTTCCCGTAACGATATAGGCTACCCCTTTGCCGTCCGGCGAGATATGCGGGGCGCCCACCGTTTCAAGGGTCATCAACTCATCGACAGTCGGCACATGCGAACCGTTCTGAGCAAATACCAGGGTGGGGATCAGCGTCAGGAAGGCTAAAGCAATAGCAGCTCTGGAAATCATTGGTAGGTTCCTTAAAAGCAACTGGAAGAGACACTTTAGAACTTTGGAAGCGGAAAGGGAACGGGGAAACCACTCCGGGATCTGACCAATTCTTAATTCTCATCCGAGGAGACTTCGTATTTCGGGTTTCCCTCGGATGAGAATTAAGAATTGGTCAGATCCCGGAGTGGTTTCCCGATTCCCCACAGCATCATTCACGAGATGGAATCATTGCCACGGCCAGCGCGGCAGAAATCAGCGCGCTCACCACCGCGAACGTGATTGCGACGGAAATGGATCTGGAGACCAGAATACCGGCGGCCATAGAGCCGATCGGGATGCCGAGATAATTAACCGACATTGAAATTGCGAAGGCGCGGCCCATCCAGGCGGTATCCGTGCGGCGCTGCCGTAAGGTAAACATCGCGATATCCAGCGGCCCGTTCAGAAATCCGGTAACCGCCATCACCAGCACCAACATCGGCAGGTTGGCGTTCAGCAAAAGCGCCGCTGTTGTAAGAGCGCCACCCAGCATCGGCAGGGTCAACATCATCCGCTCGCGATTTCGGCTGTCTCCACGGCCGAAGACAATGGCGGATAACATGCCGCTCACACCCTGAATCGCAAACACCAGTCCGACCAGTGTCTTGCCGAGATGTAAACGCTCCAGGACAATCACCGGCACAACGATCGTCATAACGCCATTCAGAAGGTTCTGCGTGGACATGCAGAATCCCAGCCCGCGTAGCGTTGGATTGCGCCACGTGTAGACGACGCCGTCCCAGGCTTGGGCGAGCAGCGGCTTCGCTTTACTGGTTTGATCCGAAAGTTCCGGCAGACGGCGGACCACAATGGCAGATACGCCAAAGCACAGACCGATTACGATGAATGCGACTGCTCCGCCAAAGATCGCAACGAGACCGGCGGCTAGTGGCGGACCGACGATCACTGCCATTACGTATCCTGTCGAATCCAATGCGTTGACGCGCTCCCATAAATGACGCGGCACCATAAACGGAAACAAACTGCGCAGCCCGGTGGACGACAAAGGCGTTGTCAACGACGCCACTGCCGCAATCGTCATCAGCAGCCATGCCGGCAGTGTTCCTGTCAGCGCTAAAACGCCTATCAGTGTCAACGATCCTAAAGCGACTAAATAGTCCAACACGACGAGGCGTATTCGTCCGTGACGGTCCAGCAGCGTGCCGGCAATCGGACTGACGACCAAACCGGGAAAGATCGAGAAGAACGTGGCCATCCCGGAAAGCTTCGCCGAGTGGTACACGTCCAGCGTGAAGAGCACGAATGTCACGCTCATCATCGCCTGTCCGATACGAGCAATCTGCATCCCGATCAGCAGACGGCGGACGGAAGGCAGCGCCAGAAGCGCTCGGTAGGAACGATCGGCGGTCTCATGCTCTTTGCGACCTGTTTCGGTTGCCACTCTTCGATTCTAGAGATTCGGTGACGTTGACGGAATCAGCTTCCGGCGGAGCGGAAACAATTTGCGCTGTGATCGTTGACCAAACCTACCGCTTGCATATAGGCGTAGATAATCGTGGAGCCGACGAAAGTCATGCCGCGCTTTTTAAGATCGCGGGACAACGCATCAGATTCGCTGGACTGAGCCTGCAAAGCGTTTGTGGAAGAGGGACGATTGACCTTAGGCTTGCCGTCGACGAAGCGCCACACGTAGGCATCGAAGGAGCCGAATTCCTTTTGTATCGCACGAAAAGCAATCGCGTTCTTGCGTGCGCCGAAGACTTTTAAGCGGTTGCGGATAATATCGGGATTCAACAGCAGACCCTCCAGTTTCGCATCCGTCATTCTTGCAACCTTCATCGGATCGAAATTGTGGAATGCCTTGCGGTAGCCATCCCGGCGCTTGAGGATCGTCTCCCAACTGAGACCTGCCTGGGCGCCTTCCAGGACCAACATTTCAAACAACTGCCGGTCCTCATGCACCGGACCCCCCCACTCCTTATCGTGGTACTCCTGATAGAAAGGCTGGACGTTCGCCGCCCACGCACAACGAGTCAGGTTCATCATATCGCTCTCCCAGTCCTGGAATCCGGCACTCCGTGGCAAATGTAATCGCCTATTCTGCCACAGGCAGCGAAACCACCCCGTCTGCTCCGTTAAGGAAAGGAGGAAGTCTAGTTACGGGCGCAGCTTCGTCAAGAAACAGATGGCGGAAAAAGGAGGGCCGGGGCAGTATGGATTGGCAAAACGCCACAGACTCAGGTAATCCATCTCAATATGATTGGCCAAACCGTTTCCC
>Ga0206843_10104_pt1 | contig 28871 bp, 27 predicted proteins | sample Alteio_BWOrgCont_21_FD_152869 | JGI IMG/M metagenome (GOLD analysis project Ga0206843, IMG submission 152869) | Enriched cells from forest soil in Barre Woods Harvard Forest LTER site, Petersham, Massachusetts, United States -... | ecosystem: Environmental > Terrestrial > Soil > Temperate forest >...
TATAAGTTTTGCCATCAATATCGCCAAAACCACCTACCATGGCTTTATCATCTTTTACGGTGCGGTCGCCATGCAATTCTATAAAATTACCGTTGGTTAGGGTGTTTATATAATCGAGTGTGTAAGGTCTATCGGGATGACGAGATAACTGAACTCGTTGCCAAGGTGTAAGCGATGTATAAAGCTGAATTTTGGTGTCTTTTATTTTATCTTCTATTTGTTTAATGGAAGAAGAAACATCTACTTTGCTTTTAGTGGCTATGTCTTTTAATTTTTGAAGTTCTTTTTCAAGCTCTTCTATTGGTTTTTCAAAATCAAGATAAGTAGTCATTCTAATAAAATTAGGGATGCAAATATACTAATTATATAAAATGTAGCTGTATCTAACTAAACAAGCTGTTTTTCATCTTTTTTTGTGAAATTTGAGATTAATAATACTTTTGGTACGCATTTAACCCGTTAAAAAATCATTTTCATGAAAAAAGCCATTTTATCATTAATAGTAGTAGCTGCATTATCAACCTCTTGTAAAAAGGATTATAACTGTGTATGTACTCTTAATGGCACAACATCATCAACCAGTACAACGGTTAACGGAACAAAATCTTCAGCTCAAGCCAGTTGTAGCGCCTTACAAACAAGTGGTGTTACTTGTGCTATTCAATAAGAACAACTAAGCAGTTAGTTTTGTGATATAGAACATCAATGCCTCTGGTAGGAATATTTTTGGCTTTTAAAGCGCTCAAATGATGTTTTTAATTAAGTTTAATAAACTTATATTCGCAGCCCGAAATAAATTATGCAAAAAAAGTTCATTACCAATTTAGCCATTTTAATCTGTCTGAATTTGCTGATAAAGCCTTTTTGGACATTGGTAATCGAACCCTCTGTTCAGTATAAGGTGGGTAACGCGGCTTATGGCGAATATTTTGCCCTTTTCAATTTCTCGTTCCTGTTAAATATTTTGTTAGACTTTGGTATAACCAACTTCAACAATAAAAACATAGCCCAAAACAATCACTTGTTAGAAAAGCATTTTTCGGGTTTGTTTCTGCTTAAACTATTATTAGGACTTGTATATATAGCTGTTACTATTAGTATTGGTTTGGCGGTTGGTTATAGTACGCGTTACATAAAGCTATTGTTTTTATTAGGGTTTAATCAGTTTTTAATATCAATGATATTGTACTTACGTTCTAACTTATTGGGTTTGCACGCGTTTAAAACAGACAGTGTCATTTCTGTACTCGATAGGTTTATTATGATTGGCATTTGTGGTGTTTTGTTGTGGACAGGCTACACAGGTGTTACTATTGATATTATGAATTTTGTGTATGCTCAAACACTGGCATATTTATTAGCGGCTATTTTGGCATTTATAGTGGTAGTTAAAAAAACCGACAAGTTTACCATCTCTTGGAATCTCCCTTTTTGGATAATGATTTTAAAGAAAAGTTTTCCGTTTGCAGTACTTGTACTGCTTATGACTTTTTATAATCGATTAGATTCTGTAATGATAGAAAGGCTTTTACCGGAAGGCGAAGGAGCTACGCAAGCCGGCATTTATGCTAAAGGTTTTAGGTTGCTTGATGCAGCTAATATGATAGCCTATCTGTTTTCCATACAATTACTTCCCATTTTTAGTCGCATGCTAAAGTTTAAAGAGAATGTAGAAAACCTTGTTAAACTATCTTTTACCTTGCTTATAACGCCTGCCATTATAGCTGCATCTGTATGTTGGTTTTATCAAAACGAATTAATAGGGCTTATAAACCACGGTGTAACCGATTCGGCTACTATTTTCTCCATGTTAATGACTTGTTTTATAGCTATATCTACCACCTACATTTTTGGTACCTTGCTTACGGCTAATGGTAATTTAAAACAACTTAACACCATGGCGCTTATAGGCATTTGCCTTAATTTTTTACTAAACATTATACTTATACCAAACTTTAAAGCTATGGGGGCAGCTTATTCAAGCTTAGCAACGCAGTTTTTTACAGCAGGGGTGCAAGTGTACTTAACCTATAAAATATTTAAATTTAAAGTAAATTACAGGTTAATTATTATCCTTACATTATTTATTCTTGGAGTGGTAGGAGCTGGTTTTGTAAGTACAAAATTTATTTCAAACTACTTTGTAGGCATGGCTGTAATGTGTGTGCTATCGGGTATTTGGGCATTGGTTACAGGGCTTATTAGTTTTAAAGCCATTATGCGCTTTATGAAGTACTAAACAAAGGAGCAGTATTTATTTCACAAAGTACCTCTCAAAGCATCTTTTTTTTATTTTAGCACCTTAAACCGCCATTATGAATTTATTTAAGAAGAACCTTTTTTTGCTTTTTACGTTCAATTTATTAATTTTTACTTCACGTTCGCAAACACAAACCTTCCCCTTAAACGGTGCACCTAATAATGTACATAGTTATTATGTGTTTAAAAATTGTACGCTTCATGTAGATGAATCTACTACCATAAATAATGCAACTTTAGTTATTAAAGATGGCGTAGTGGTTGATGCCGGAGAAAAAGCAAGTGTTCCGGCAAACGCTATTGTTTACGATTTAAAAGGCAAACACATTTACCCTTCGTTTATAGAAATGTATAGCGATTATGGCATGCCCGAAGGTCGTTCTGCATCTTTACGCTCATATGGTGCCCCGCAAATGGAAAGCAATGTAAAAGGTGCTTATGGGTGGAGCCAAGCCATTAAAGCCGACGTAGATGCTTATAAAGGTTTTACTAATAACGATACTAAGGCTGATGAGTTGCGTAAACTGGGTTTTGGTTTAGTGCTAACCTCTGCTAAAGATGGCATTGTGCGTGGTAGCGGTGCAGTTGTTTTATTAAACACACAAAAAAAAGAAAATGAAATTATAATAAAAGATAGAGCTGCTGGATTTTATTCATTCAATAAAGGCACATCAACCCAAGATTATCCTTCGTCGCTTATGGGAGCCATTGCTTTATTAAGACAAACTTATTTAGATGCACAGTGGTATGCAGCTAATAAAAATAAAACAGAATACAACATATCATTAGAAGCCTTTAATAATTTACAAACACTTCCCTCTATATTTGATGTAAGCGATAAATTAAATGCTTTGCGTGCCGATAAAGTGGGCGATGAGTTTAAAACCAAATATATTATTAAAGGTAAAGGAGATGAGTATCAGCGTGTAGATGATATACAACAAACGTTTTGTAAGTATATAATTCCGCTTAATTATCCTGATGCTTTTGATGTAGAAGACCCTTACGAAGCAGAAAACATAACCTTAACCGAATTAAAACATTGGGAAATGGCACCTGCCAACGCTAAATTTTTACACGAAGCAGGTGTAGCTTTTGCGCTAACCACAGCCGATTTAAAAGATAAAACCAAATTTTTAAAGAATTTACGTAAGGCGGTGAAATATGGTTTGAATGAAAAAGATGCCTTAAAAAGTTTAACTACTACGCCGGCGGAAATGCTTGGCATGGCAGATAAAGTGGGAAGTTTGAAAAAAGGAATGCTGGCAGACTTCATTATCACATCTAAAAGTATTTTTGAAGATGATGCTACTATTTATGAAAACTGGGTTGGTGGTACTGCTTATCGTTATAGCGATTATAATATACCTGATTTACGTGGCGAATATTTATTATCGTATAACAACAACAAACTTAAAGTTGAAATTGCAGGCACCGATGCTGATAAACCAACGGCTACCATTATTTTAAAAGATACAACCAAAACGAGTCTTACTATTAATTTAAAAAACAACAATTTGGTTTTTAATTTTAACAGAGATACTGTTACCCTTGACAGGTTTGATTTGAATTACAATGCGGCTGATTCTTCTTTTACCGGAAAAATGCAGTCATCTACTAGCACGTGGTATGATGCAAGTTTTACTAAAACAGGACCTTTAAAACCTGCAAAAGATGCTAAAGACGATAAAAAGGATAAGGATAAAAAGAAGGAAGAACCGACTTTTGGCGAAGTTTACTATCCGTTTACATCTTTCGGCAGACCTGAAGCACATGAAAATATAATTAAGAAATTTAAAAACCGTTTAGATGCTATCTTAATTAAAAATGCAACTATTTGGACAAACGAATCTGACTCTATACTTACAGATTATGATGTTTATATAGTAGAAGGAAAAATTGTTCGCATTGCACCTAATATTGATTCACCTAAAGGAGCTTTTGCTAAAATAATTGATGCAAAGGGTAAACACCTAACAGCGGGCATTATTGATGAGCATAGTCACATTGCCATTAGCGAAGGTGTTAATGAAGGAACACAAGCATCAAGTGCTGAGGTTAGAATTGGTGATGTAGTTAATAGTGAGGATATAAACATTTACCGTCAGTTAGCGGGTGGTGTTACATCAGCTCAATTATTGCATGGTTCGGCTAACCCAATTGGTGGGCAATCGCAAATTATAAAACTTCGTTGGGGCTTAAACCCGGAAGATATGAAGTATGAAAAAGCACCTGAGTTTATAAAATTTGCTTTAGGCGAAAATGTAAAACAAAGCAACTGGGGCGATTTTAATACGGTTCGTTTTCCGCAAACTCGTATGGGTACCGAGCAGGTTTATTACGATAACTTTATTCGTGCTAAGGAGTATGAAAAAAACATGAATGGTTTTTTCGCATCAAAAGATAAAAATAAAGTTAGCCCACGTAGAGATTTAGAATTAGATGCGTTAGTAGAAATTTTGCACGATAAACGTTTTATTACCTGTCACTCATATATTCAATCTGAAATAAATATGTTGATAGATGTAGCAGATAGCATGGGCTTTAGAATTAACACCTTTACACACATTTTAGAAGGTTATAAGGTAGCCGATAAAATGAAAGCGCATAACATTGCTGCATCTACTTTTGCCGATTGGTGGGCTTATAAAATGGAAGTAATGGATGCTATACCGTACAATGCAGCCATTTTAACCAAAATGGGTTTAACAACATCTATTAATAGTGATGATGCCGAAATGGGCAGACGCTTAAACCAAGAAGCGGCTAAATGTATTAAATATGGTGGATTAAGCGAAGTTCAAGCATTGAAGTTAGCTACCCTTAATCCAGCTAAAATGCTGCATATAGATGATAAAGTGGGTAGTATAAAAGTGGGCAAAGTAGCTGATGTTGTTTTATGGACAGATAATCCTTTATCCATTAACGCAAAGGTTGATAAAACTATTGTAGATGGCATTATTTATTACGATGCGGATGAAGATTTAAAAATGCGCGATGAGGTTGCTAAAGAGCGTGCTCGTATCATCCAAAAAATGGTTAAAGAAAAACAAGGTGGTGCAGCTACTCAAAAAGCGTCTCACAAAAAACCAAAGCTATATCATTGTGATACTATGGGAAACGAGGTTAAAGAGTAAAGTACTTAGTATCCTCGCTTTTTAAATTCGCTTACATAGTAATTAAACGATGCGGTATCTTTTTTATCTTTTGCGTACTTAGCTAAATATAGATACACGTCTTTAAAATCAGGCTGATTGGGTTGTTTAGCAATAACCTTTTTCCAAAGTTCTGTTGCTTGCTCCATTCTTCCGGTTTTAAAGTAAACATTTGCCATATGGTAAATAGCATATATATCATCTTGCTTTAGGGCTAGCGCAAATTCTTGCTCAGCTTCTTTATACATTTGTTTACTGGCATAAATAACGCCTAAATTATCGTGTAGTATAGTATAATAACTTACTCGGTTATTAGGATGAACAATGCCATAAACCGAATCGCGCTTTAAAGCTATTTTATACATTTCTATAGCCTTGTTTTGCTTGCCAATAATGTCATAATCTCCGGCTAAATTAACACAAGGCACAACACTATATTGTGAGGTTTGCATGGCACTAATATTAAAATTAAATCTGTTTTTAAATATTTCTAATCGGCTGTTGGTAATCCATATTAAAGCCACTATATAAATTGTTGGAGCAATCCATGTTTTTTTACCTGAAACAGATAAATTTTTCATCCAATCGGTTTCTGCGACAAGAATTATGAAACCTATAATGGGTACATACAAACGGTGTTCAAGCCCCTCAACCAATCTGGCAGAGAAAGAAGGCGCTAAGAAAATTACAAACCAAGTAAGACTAAACAAAACAAAAGACCGCCTTTTGTTTTTCGAAAAGAAAATGGCTGCAGCAATAATTAATAATGCAATAATTACTTGTAGGTAATTTACGTCTTCCATCATGCACATTACCGATAAATTGAAGGGAAGAACCGCTTTACCTATGTACTGCAACATAAAAGGTACATTGTTTGTAAAGTTTGATATAGCTGCGTGTAAACTGTTATCCGTAGTAGAACCTTCTATAGCGGCTTTTCGTAGAAAAAACCAAGGAATAATAAATAGCAAATAACCTGCACCAAGTTTAAACCAGGTTGATTTGAAACTATCTTTTGCCATAAATGCAAGATACCCTATACACAGTACTGATAGCATAATGCCATTCTCTTTGGTAAATAAAGCACAACCAAAAAATACAAGATGCCATACTAAGGCTTTAATTTTTTTTGTTTCAATATACTTGAGTAAGAAAATAAAACTTGATAATACAAAAATAGCGAGCAACGTATCATTTCTACCGGGTATCCATGCAACGGCTTGGTCTACTATTGGGTGAATGGAAAACAATAGCGTTAATAAAAAAGTAGCAATTGGATTTACTTTAAGCTTGTATAGTAACACAAATAAAAGCAGACAGGCTGTTAGATGATAAAGAATATTTGCAAAATGATACCACCTTGGTTTAGCGTTACCTGCAATATGCGCATCTATCATAAACGAAAGTGTAAGCATAGGGCGATAATAATCTTTCTCATTATCTAAAGCACCACCACTATACATTACGTGTTTGGTAAATGCAGTTGGAATGTTAGAGAAGTTTTTGATAAACTTATAGTTGGTTTCTATCAGCGTAGTATCATCAAGCCCTATGTATTCGTAACTTACCGTACGTGCGTACATAAAGAAAACAAATACACTAATTAAAATAAGCTGTAAACGTTTGTTCTGAAAAAAACCTTGCTGAGGTTGAATTGCTTGAGTATTTTTAAGCTGCTTTTTCAACCGACTACCCTAATTACTTTTTATTTTCTACATCCATTTTAGAAATAGCCATCATTTGGCGCATGGTTTGTTGCATGCCTTCGGTGCTCCCATCTAAAAAGATAACGTTGCCTTTGCCGTGTTCCGCAAAGTTTTTTACGGCTTCAGTCCACATGCTAAATAAAATAAGCGAGGCATCTAAATTAGCATCCTGCATTAATTTAGCTGATTGACTCATCCCTCTGGCAACTTCTTCTCTAAACAAAGCAACCCCTTGTCCGCGTAGCTGAGCTGCATCTTTTTCTGCCTGAGCGGCAATTTTAATGGCGTTACCTTCTGCTTCGGCACCTTTAGTTTTGGTAATTAACAGAGCTTGTCCTTCATTTTCGGCAGCAGCTTTTAAGTTATTTGAGGCAACTACTTTAGCCATAGAGCGTATAACTTCTTCATCAAAAGTTATGTCGTTTAATTGCAAATCAATTAAATGATAACCCCATTCTTCTAAAGTTTTATCTAACTGGTCTTTAATTTCTAATACAATATCTCTCCTTAATAAAAGCACTTCACTTTGTTTTTTAGTAGCTACAAAGGCACGTACCGAACCTTCAACCGAACGAACCAAGGCTTGCATTAAATTACGTTCGTCAATAAATTTAAAAGCAACGCTTTTAATAGTTTGTTCTTCTGTATTAAACACAGCATAAAGCAACATAGCCGTAAAATTTACATTGGCTTGGTCTATAGTAACTGCCTGAAACCCCATCTCTGCCGAGCGGTTTTGAATAGATATTTTTTTAAATACTTTTTCTACCAGAGGGACTTTAAAATTTAAGCCCGGATGCAAAATGCGGTTGTACTTACCAAAAATGGTTGTTACTGCCACCGTACCCTGTTGTATGCTTACAAAAGAAGTAAGTACCACCATAAGTGCTAAAACTGTTAATAGAATAGGAAATACTGCTTGCATAATTTTTAATTTTAAGTGAAATTACTAATTTTAAAGAATGCGGGGCACACTTTTTATTTATTTATTTATCATCTCTTTGGGTACGTGCCTTGCTCAAAAATCTAAAATAGATACAAGCCGAACTTTAGACCCCGCTGCCGATTTATACAAAGCATCGATGAAACTGATAGATTCTTTAAAATATAAGGATGCTATTAAGCTGCTTGATAAAGCGGTTAGAATTAAAAAAGATTATGTAGAGGCATACAACAAAATAGCTTTTTGTAACATGCAGTTAAACGATTTTTCGTCGGCACAAAAAAACTTAGAACTTTCTTTAAAATATAACCCCGATAATTTTAATTGTATAAAATATTTAGGCAGAGCCTGCTATTTGAATAAGAAATACGACCAGGCGAAAAAATATTATGATAGTGCTGATTCACTAATGCCACATGATGTTGAATTGATGTGCTACATGGCGGAACTGCGTGCCTTTGGACAGGATTTAAAAGGTGCATTGGATTTGTATAATAATGTTATTGATGAAAGAGAAAATTATGCCGTAGCCTATATTGGACGAGGCATGATTAAGTTTAAACAGAAAGAGTATGCCTATGCCATAAAAGATTTAGAACAAGGGCTCAAGTTATCTAAGTATCAAAAAATTGATAACAGTATTTATTTAAGTTTAGCGCAAAGCAAGTTTGAGGTTGGTGATTATAGAAGTGCTATAAAGGTTTTTGATACGTTAGTAAAACGAAATCCCAAAGATGAGTATTCGCTTACTTACCGAGGGGCGAGTAAACTTAGTGTCAACGATTTTTCGGGAGCTGTGAAAGATTTAGATGAGGCTATAAAACTAAACCCTAAAAGTTACATTGCCTATAATTTTAGAGGAACTGCTAAAGGTGGCTTGAAACAGAATGTAGAAGCATTGAAGGATTTTGATTTTTGTATAAAACTTAAAGTAGATTACGCATCAGTTTATGTAAACCGTGCTGCTATTAAAATGGCAAGTAAAGATAGGAGAGGAGCTTGCGAAGATTTGAATAAAGCCGACCAACTGGGTAGCGATATTGCTATTCAGTATTTTCAGCAATATTGTGGGGGAGATAGAGTTGGGATGGACAGATAGCTTAACTGCTTTTCTTCTCTGTATATTTTTTTAATAAAGCCCCCGATTGCTGCTGAATTTTGCCTTGCATAAAAGAAGTCCAGCCCAGTAAGTAACCTTTTAAACCTAAGGCTTGCTTTGTCCATTTATAAATATCAAAAGTATCGGTATGTTTTATGATTTTTCCATCGGCAAATTCAAACTCTGCTGAAATTACATTAATTACTTTTCTACCGGTTGCGCTAAAAACATATTCTGCTACCCAGTTTGCACTTCCTGTTTTTTCAGTTGCTTTAACATTACTAAATGTAATCTGTATATTTCTCTTATTTCTGCCAAGTAACATGCGCCACATGTTTTTAGCATCTTCACCTTTTAAAACACCAAAGGCAGGGTCTTTAAACTGAATATTATTATGATAACAACTTACCATTCCTTCCTCATCGCCATTAGCAAAGGCTTGGTAGAAACTTGTTATTAGTTCGGAGTTTGTCATCTATTATTAATAAAATTTCTTCTTTTCAGTTGCCATGCGTTTAAGTAAAATGCTTGGGCGATAACGGTCATCGCCATAATCTGTATGCAAGTTTTTTAATTGCTGATAAATAGTTTCAACACCAATTTCATCTGCCCATTTTAATAAACCTTTAGGGTAGTTTACACCTTTTGTCATAGCTAAATCAATGTCTTCTCGGTTACCTATTTGCATATAAAGTGCATCGGCGGCTTCGTTTATAAGCATAGCAATAATGCGAGTAAAAATTTCTTTACCTACTGCTTCATCCTTTTTAGGCTGAGGTGCTTCTATTGCAGTATAATCATAAAAACCTTTGTTAGATTTTCTACCATAAAAACCTGCCTCCACTAAACGTTTTTGACAAAGATTAGGGCGATAACGCGCATCAAAATAAAATTGTTTCCAAACGGTTTTGGTAACAGTGTAGTTTACATCATGCCCAATTAAATCGGTCAATTCAAAAGGTCCCATTTTAAAGCCGCCAATTTCTTTCATTGCCCAATCAATAGTTGGTATATCAGCAATGCCTTCTTCGTATATTTTCATGGCTTCGCCATAAAACGGACGAGCAATTCTGTTTACAATAAAGCCCGGAGTATCTTTACAAAGCACAGGTAATTTACCCCAGCTTTCTATTAGTTTTTTGCAAGTTTGTGTAATGTTAGTATCAGTTGCAATGCCCGGTATAATTTCTACCAAAGGCATTAAAGGAGCAGGATTAAAAAAATGTATGCCTAACACCTGCGCTGGCTTTTCACAAGCTGCTGCAATAGATGTAACAGATAAAGATGATGTGTTAGTAGCTAAAATGCATTTGCCTTCTGTAATTTTTTCCAGCTGCGAAAACACTTGCTTTTTTATATCCAGGTTTTCTACAATAGCCTCAATTACTAAACTGCAGGGTTTTAAGCCTTCAATATTCTCTATAAAAGAAATATGAGAAACTACTTCGTCACTTTTTTGCTGGGTAATTTTTTGTTTCTCTACTAGCTTAGCAAGTGTGCTTGCCAAATTTTGTTTGGCTTTTTGTAAAGAAGGTGCATTGTTATCATATAACAACACCTGATGCCCTGCCATAGCAGCAACTTGCGCAATGCCGCTACCCATAGCACCCGAACCTACAATGCCAATAACTGATTTTGAGTTTAATTCCATTGCGTGAAACTAAACAGTCATAATTTCTTTCTCTTTGTGCTCTAAATGCTTGTCGCATTTACTTACATACTGGTCAGTTAGCACTTGTATTTTTGCTTCAGCATCTTTAGCCTCATCTTCAGGTAAAGGTGTTTTCTGACCTTTTAATTTTTTAATTTCCTCCATTGCATCTTTACGCGCACCTCTAATGCCAACTTTTGCATCTTCGGCTTCTTGTTTGGCTTTTTTTACCAAATCTCTTCTGCGCTCTTCGGTAAGTGGTGGTATAGAAATACGAATTAATATCCCATCATTTTGAGGGTTAAGCCCCAAATTAGCAGCTTGTATAGCTTTTTCAATAGGGCTTAGCATGGTTTTTTCCCAAGGCTGAATAATTAATGTACGCGCATCTTGCGTGTTTACATTAGCCGTTTGGCTAATAGGCATTCTGGTACCGTGGTAATCAACCGATACATTATCTAATATAGCAGGGTTGGCTTTACCGGCACGTATTTTAGTTAGTTCTTGCTCTAAATGGCTAATACTTTTCTCCATTAAGCCATCGGCTTTATCATAAACTATTTTTACTTCAGGATTCATATTTTAAAAATTGGTTAGGCAAAAATAACGTTTTTTAGTTAGTAGCTACCGATTAGATATCCCCACCTGTTTTTAAAGAAATTACTATATTTATTCGCATAAATTAATAGTATGGCAAAAACAAACCCTAAAGTAGATGCCTATATTTTAAAGGCTCAACCTTTTGCACAGCCCATTATGAAACACTTGCGTAAGTTGGTACATCAGGCTTGCCCGGATGTGGAAGAAACTATTAAATGGGGCTTTGCCGCTTTCGATTATAAAGGTCCGTTTTGTACCATGTCTGCTTTTAAACAGCATTGTGCCTTTGGCTTTTGGAAAGCTGCACTTATGAAGGATGCTGATAAACTAAAAAGGGCTCAAAGTAACTCTATGGGGCATTTGGATAGACTTATGAGTTTAAAGGACCTTCCGTCTGATAAGCAAATGATTAGTTATTTAAAAGAAGCTATGAAGATTAACGAGGCAGGGCTAAAATTAGCTCCTCGTAAAAAAATTATAGACGAAAAACCGTTAGAAACTCCGGCTTATTTTAAAACTGCTTTAAGTAAAAACAAAAAAGCTGCTGAACAGTTTAAAAACTTTGCACCCGGAAAAAAGAAAGAATACATTGTATGGTTAACCGAAGCTAAAACCGAAGAAACCCGAAACAAGCGAATGGAACAAGCTGTTGAGTGGATTAGCGAAGGGAAAATCAGGAACTGGAAGTACGTAAAAAAGTAATGTTTAACTTTTTATAGCGTACTTTATTTGCTTTAGTAATTCTTTAGCATCATCTTCGTTAAGCTGAATGCCTAAACGATACGTTTTTGCACCGTAAGTAAACGATATGCTTTCGCCACCTACTACCCAAAAAGACTCATTCATAAACTGAAAAAAGTCTCTTTTGTTTTTTTCTACCAGTTGCAAATCTTTTAGTAATTCAATATCAAATTCTAATTTTTTACCACGCCCGGCTACATCTTTCCAGTAATTAAACTTGCCGTTTTTTACCCAAATTTTTTCTTTACCAAATTTTTTAAATAAAAAGGCTCTGCCAATTTTAAACTCAAAGTAAGCCCAAAAACCTAACCAAATAAGTATACCGGTTTTTGTATTTACATTGGTAAGTGTAAAGTAATTAAACAATATTATAAAACCACTAACTGTCCATAAAAAGAACCAGGCAAAAAGTAAATATAGTTTCCAATTGGTATCAGTTGGTATAATTACAAAACTACTAACACCATCTGCCTTTAAGGTGCTTATTCTTTTACCAATTACATCTATATTACTCTCCTTCTTCACTTTCTTCTAAAGCTTTATGGGTACTATATTTTCTCCATTTGTCTAATAAATTTTTCATATCATCAGGCAACTCGCTTTCAAATTTCATTATTTTTTTGGTTGCCGGGTGCTCTATCTCTAATAATTTTGCGTGTAAAGCTTGTCGTGGGCAAAGTGCGAAACAGTTTTCTACAAACTTTTTATAGGTAGCCGTTTTAGTTCCTTTTAATATTTGTTCTCCACCATAATCAACATCATTAAAAATACGATGCCCAATAGATTTCATGTGCACCCGTATTTGGTGCGTGCGTCCGGTTTCAAGTGTACATTCAACCAAAGTAACATAGCCAAAACGTTCTAACACTTTATAATGGGTAACAGCGTGTTTGCCCTGCGTTTCATCGGTAAACACATCCATAATTTTTCGGTTACGCACGTTTCTGCCAACATTACCTGTAATGGTTCCTTCATCATTTAAAACATTACCCCAAACAAGTGCAACATATTTTCTGGTTAAATCGTGGTCGAAAAACTTTTTGGCAAGTAGTGTTAAAGCAATTTCATTTTTAGCAACAATTAAAATGCCCGATGTGTTTTTATCTATACGATGCACTAAGCCCGGGCGTGGTGCATAAATATCGGTACCAACTTTGCTTTGTGCAGGTGGTAAATTATTGAAGTGAAATAATAATGCATTAACCAAAGTACCATCTTCGTGCCCAAAAGCAGGGTGTACAACCATTCCGGCAGGTTTATTCACTATCATAATATCAGCATCTTCGTACATGATATCGAGAGGAATATTTTGCGGAATTAGCTCAAAGTTTTTTGGTGGATGGGGTAATAAAATAGTAATAACATCAAAAGGCTTTACCTTATAACTTGATTTTACCGATTTACCATTTACCTGTATGTTACCCGCATCTGCTGCTGCCTGTATTTTAGTACGAGATGCGTTTGCCAGTTTGTGTAATAAATATCTATCTATACGTAAAAGGGCTTGCCCTTTATCTGCTTCAATACGGTGGTGTTCAAAAAGTTCTTGTTCGTCTTCCAGTAAATTTTTCTCTTCTATAATCATTTAGCTATAATAAATTTTTTGGTATCGGTAAAGCCTTTGTCGGTAAAGGTTTTTATAAAATAAACACCGCTTGGCAAAGATAGTGTATTTATTTTTTTGATAGAATTATCGGCTTGTTGCAACACTACATTACCTAATAAATCGGTTATAATTATTTTAGAAATTATATCGTCAGATTGAATATAAACATAATCTGAGGCAGGGTTTGGATATAAGCTGATATTTGCTGAAGGTGCGTTTATTCTATTAATAGATACCGTTTGTAATGAATCGCCAAACACAGGGTGTATCATTAAAGAACCCAGATAGTCAGGGTCAAGGTCGCCCGGAAAAACATACCAATCAACGCCATCGGCATTATAAAACATGTTATTATGAAAATCGGTATTTCTGTCAAAACCAACCGTAATTTCTGGACTGTCATAAATTTGGTTAATGCCTAAAAAGAAGGTGTCGCCTGCTGAAATGGGTACCGCGCTTTTAAACTGATAGCGCATCATAGTATTTTCTCTTTGAACTATTGAACCAATCGAATCCGCAGGGAAATAAATATACCGTAAACTATCAGTATAAATAATATTGCCCGGCATGCCATTTTTATTTGCCCATACAAGTATATTAAAAGGTGCGCTTTTTAAAGCGGTAACATCTATTACGGGGTCGAAAAAAATATCCATGGCACGCAAGGTATCGGCTACATTAGTAACAAAGCGCGCTGCCGTTTGGTAATTACCAGTTCCTCCCGGGTCTATGCCAAAACCAGACTCGGCACTGCCGTCATCATAGGCATAATAATTACTAAATTTTTGATGGAAAGTAATGGTGTCGTTTTCGGGGATGTTATCTATGAGAGTAGTTGAAACAAAAAACTTCATTGTAAAAGAACTATCAGTAGAAGTAAGCGGGTGTGGATAAGCAAAACCATTTAAGGATGGGTTTATAAGGGCAGGGTCTTTACAATAACCTGAATCTCTATAATTGTATAGATTATTACTTGGGTCAGGTGTGGGAGAATTAAAAATTATACCCGAAGCACCACTAAAATTATAATGAGTAGCTAAAGATACATATGTAGAAAAGTCGCACCTTAAAAAGGTGCCTATATTAGTTTTCATATCGCTTGCACCTATATACTGCTTAAAAGGCATTTGGCTGTAATTTTTAAGCGGGCTTTGCAAATCGTACACAAAACTTACATCGCTAAAAACACTACCGGCGCCAATAATACTACTAAACATAGTATCGCCGATTGTTCGGTTGTTATTAAGGTAAACTTCATCTATATGCCAGTGGTCGGCATCGCCGCTTCCACCTGATAGGTTGCTAAACCTAAATTGAAAACCGTTATGAAAATAAGAAGTATCGAGTATAGGAATCATTACCAAATGCCAGCTGCTATCAGGGTCATACAAATATCCATCATGAGTCCAAATGGTTGACCATGTGGTATCTGAAGGGCTATAAAAATCTAAACTTAAATAATCGCCTTGGTCGGGTTTTTCCCAAAAGCCCCGCCCTTGGTAGTAAAAACTTAAATACACACTATCAGATGGGGAAAGTCCTTCTTGTGACAAAGGAATAGAGTCTAAACGTATAGGAGCAGAAAGAAGTGTGTCAGAACCTACAGTAGGAAGGTTATTATTTGTGTTTGATACAGCACTGGGGTTATACGGGTAGCCATATTTGTTTAAGCCATCAAAAGTCGCTACACCCAGCGTTGGCGGTGCCATAGCTTTGGTGTGGTTTACAAATACCGATTGTGAGTTTAGCCATCTTGTACTATCGGGAAACGGACCTGCATACGAAAACTCATCGAAAAATGGAAGCGATAAAGTAGCTGTTGCTGTACTTTGTGTTCTGTTATTTACCTGTGTTGCATGGCTTTTAGCTTTATTTTTATGGTACTCAATTAATGTTGCGTTGCCATGTAGTGCATGTAATGAGGGTTTTTGTGCCTGCACAGCAAGAGTTGTAACAATAAAAAATACAAGCAGGTTAAATTTTTTAATCATCATCTTTATTTTTATTTCTACCGTAGTTTGGCTTATTTTACCTCACTACAACGAAAAAAAGACCTATTTATTTTAGCCTATAAAGATATATTAAATTTTCTGTTGTTTTTGAGGGGATAGGAGTAAGGAAACTTTAATAATGTAGCCAAACTGTTAATCTTCTTTTTTATCTAAAAGCTCTATTTTGTTTTTATCTGCAGTAATGTACACATCTATTTTAGCTCCTGTGTTAAGCTCTTTATCTTTTCCAAAAGCAGGGGTTTGTCTATAAACAATAGCATCACAACTATCTGTAACCGATTTATCTGCTACTATGTTTCCTATTTGTAATGATGAAGATTGTATTTTATTTTTTGCATCACAAAAACTTAAACCTAATAGGTTAGGTAAAGAAATAGTTTCGTTGTTGCTGCCTTTACCTACTTGCAATTCAATTACGGAGCCTTTTTTTACGGCTGTACCCGGGGCAATTTCTTTGCCTTTATAAAATTGTTTTATAACGCAGTTTTTACAGGCATCAGCTACATATTTAATATTTGCTTTTAAACCATAGCTTTCTACCATAGCAACCGCTTGGCGTACCGACCTATCAACCAACTTAGGCATTTCTATTTGTGGGGGTAACATAGAGGTTACGTATAAGTAAATTACACGATTTTCCTTTACCTCGCTTTCTTTCTCAGGGTCTTGTCGTATAATAGTGCCGGGTGTTTGCTGCGGACTATAAATAGAATCTATAATTTGAAAACGTAGCTTTTTATCCTTAATAAAATCGTTTAACTGGGCAATGGGTTTGCCTGTAAAATCGGGTACTTTAACGGTTATATTGTGTTGTGTGTAATTGGCAACCATTTTAAAACTAACCCAAAGCAATAGTATAGCAACCACAATAGCTATGCCTGCATGAATAAAAAACTGTTTGGTTTTAATAAATTTAAAATAGCTCATATTAGGTTAGTAACTCTTTTAGTTTTTTAATTTGCTCGGCATTGCCCAGTACAAATATTTTTGCAGATGGTATAATTCTGGTATCTGCATCGGGGTTAATAATATATTCTCCGGCAGCAGTTTTAAAACCAATAATGTTAGCACCCGATTTATTTCTAATTTCTAAATCGCGTAATGTTTTGTGGCGTAATCGTTCCGGTATGTTTTCAAACGTAATCTCTTCCATGTTAACCGAATCACCTTCTTGCCCAACTATATGGTCAATAAACTCAATTACATCGGGTTTCATAATTAGCGATGCCATGTGAGCACCACCAACCTTATCGGGCATTATAACGTTGTTAGCACCTGCAATTTTAAGTTTAGTATCGGAGTTGTCTTCACTCGCACGGCTAATAATAGTAAGGTTTGGGTTTAGGTTTCGGGCAGTAAGTACAATAAATAAATTATCGGCATCTACCGGTAATGTTGTTACCAGGGCTTTTGCTCTTAATATGCCTGCTTTAAGTAATACTTCATCTAATGTGGCATCGGCATTTATTACCAAATCGCTGTACTGATGTTGCATTGTACCGGTAAGTTCTACACTTTTTTCAATTACAATAAAACGTTGTTTGTGTTTTTTTAGCACTTGTGCAGCCTGTCTGCCATTACGACCATAACCACAAATGATAACATGGTCGTTTAATTTTTCTATTGTTGCGTTCAATTTTCTGTTCTTATATAGTTGGTTAAACTCGCCATCAAATACAAAACGAGTTACCGCACTAATGGAGTAAGCAAATATACCAAAACTTATCATCACCAAAAAAGCGGTAAATAATTTACCCCACATATCAAGCGGATGAACCTCTTCAAAACCAACGGTAGCAATGGTTATAATGGTCATGTAAAAAGCATCAACCAAATTGTAGCCGCAAATTAACTGATAACCCACCGTTCCTAAAACGGTAATGCCCATCAATAAATAAAGAGGAAGCAGAAACCGACCGTATGATTTTAAATTGCTAAACATGGTTTAAATATGGGGCAAATTTAGTTATTGCTGCTTATTTATTACGAATAAAAAAACCGCTCTGTTTATAAGAGCGGCTTTTGTATGTTTTATAGATAACAGATTGAGTTATCTAAACTTATTAATGATGATGCCCGTGCGGACCATGTACATGTCCGTGTTCAAGCTCCTCTTCAGTTGCTTCACGTACATCTAATATACTGCCTACAAAATGCAAATCGTATCCGGCTAAAGGGTGGTTAAAATCCATTACAACGTGTTTATCACCAACTTCAACAACCATGCCTTGCATTTGATGACCTTCGCTATCAAGCATAGGTAATTCTTCACCTTCTTTTACACGTTCCGAATCAAATTTACCTTCTACATGAAAAGCTTCTTTAGGAATTTCTGCTACATAATCGCCATTATGCTCGCCATAAGCTTTATCAGCTTTTATATGAAAATCAAAAGCCTCACCTGCTTTTTTTCCGTTTAGGTTTTTTTCAAAATCTTCAAGCATGCCACCTGCACCGTATAAAAACACAAAAGGTGCTTCGGTAGATGTTTGTTCAATTAATTCTTCTGGTTCTTCTTCTAATTTACCGGTTAAATGGTAGTTTACCGATACTACTTTGTTCTTTTCAATCTTCATGCTTTTTAAAATTATTAGTTTTTAGTGGGGCATTTATCTCTATACTAATTATCAGTTTTAAAAGTAAAATCCTTATGCCCTATATCGTTTCAAAGGTATAAAAATACTTAAATAAAAAAGCCTCACATTTCTGCAAGGCTCTTTTATTTAGTGTGAACTAAAATTACTTGTTAACTTTTTTAGCTAAGTCTGAACCAGCTTTAAATTTAACTACTTTTTTAGCAGCAATTTTAATTTCTTTCCCTGTTTGAGGGTTACGACCCATGCGGGCAGCACGTTTAGAAATTGAAAAAGAACCGAAGCCTACTAAAGCGATACGGTCACCTTTTTTCAATTGTTTTTCTAACGTTTCGATAGTTGCTTCTAAAGCACGACCAGCGTCAGCTTTTGTTAGTTTTGAATGTGCTGCAATAGCATCGATTAATTCACCTTTGTTCATGTTTTTGTTTTTTTAGGGTTAAACTTAATTTTAATTGAACAGAGCAAATATATATATGAAAGTCTTGCTTGTCAATAGATACAGGTAAAAAAAAGTACTAAAATTGTTGATAAACAGCCTGTTTGTTAATAAAATGGGCTGAAACACCTATTGAATATAGGTTTTAAACAGGATAATAACCCACATATGGCTACTAATAGATACTTTTTGGTAATGAATGCCTGTAAGCTATACTGATACAGGGAATTATTTTTTAGGCGAAAAACGAATTTTCATCAAACGAAAATCCTTTTAAAAATTCGGTAAGTAAAAGTTTTTTCTTGCCAGCCATTTGAAGCTCTGTAACATTAATAAAACCACCCTTTGCGGCAATTTTTAAAAATGTTTTATTATCTGTTTTTATTTGTCCGGCAGATAAGTTGTGCTGAGCCTCTTCTTTACTTGCTTCGTAAATTTTAAAGGTTGTTTTTTTATCAGCCATGTTTAACTCTGTCCAAGCACATGGGTACGGAGATAAACCGCGAATTAAATTATAGATATCTTCTAACGAATGACTCCAGTTTATCTGACAAGTATCTTTAAATATTTTAGGGGCATGCTTTGCTTGCTGATTAGCCAGTAATTTATTTTGCTCGGTTAAAACAATATTGCCTTGTTCTATTTTTTTTACGGTTTGCAACATTAAGCCTGCACCCTGCATCATTAATATATCGTGCAACTGTCCTGCATTCATTTCGGGTGTAATGGTAACTTTTTGTTGCATTAAAATGTTACCTGTATCTATTTCGTGCTGAAGTTTAAATGTAGTAATGCCTGTTTCTTTTTCTCCGTTTATTATTGCCCAGTTTATGGGTGCAGCACCACGGTATTGCGGTAACATAGATGCGTGTAAATTATAAGTGCCTAAAGACGGCATGTTCCAAACACTTTCGGGTAACATTCTAAAAGCAACTACAATTTGTAAATCGGCTTGTAATAATTTTAGTTCTTGCAAAAAACCTTCGTCTTTTAAATTGGTTGGTTGCAGTACGTTTAAGTTATGCTGAACAGCAAATTGTTTTACGGCACTTTGTTGTACTTGTTGTCCTCGTCCGGCAGGTTTATCGGGCGATGTAATTACACCAACTACATTGTATTTATTTTCTACTAAAACTTTTAAAGACTCTACGGCAAATTGTGGAGTGCCCATAAATACAATACGCATATACTTTAATTAAGGGTTCAAAGTTAAAAATAAAAGAAAGCTGTGAGTTTGATTTAAGCTTACTCTACTTTAGAAGTAGCGTTAGCTAAATTTTTGTACGAGGTTAAATCCATCTTAATAGAACCCACCAGTATTTTAGCTTGTGCACGAATGGGGATATGGTTTTTATCATCGGTTATCCAAACATTTAAATCTTCTTCTTTTTTAAATATACGTCCGGTTTGAATAATGGGTCTGAATTTTATACAGCGAAACTTGCCTACATCCGTATCAATGGTTTCTTTACCCACGTATTTTATTTTGAGTGTCCAGTTTTGTTTATCTACAAAACTTGGTATCTCGTATATGTTGCCTTCTTTAGCATCTGTAAAATCTATATTGCGGGCGTAGTAAAAAGATGACAACATATCTTGAATGCCATTAGGCACATCATATTGTTGCCCGCCACCCACATCAACTTTTTTGGTATAATGATTAAATAAATAATCCTGATTGATGATATAACCACCTTCATCACATCTGCGCATAAAATACCAGGGCACTAAGGCATCTTTATCTATATAGGTTTCGTATCTGTCTTTTACTTTAAAAAACCAGTTAAACGTGCCTTTAGAATAACCATTGCCAACTATATGATATACTTTATGCCCACCAAAATCTTTAATTTCAGGCATCACCTCAATTATGGCTACCCCTGCATCTATAATGCCGTAATGCAATCTATAACTGAGTACTTCTCCGGCTTTAAATGCTTCGTTTGTTTTTTCGGGTAAATCAATGCCTTTTATTTTCTCAGGAAGGGTAGGGAGTTTAGGCTCTTCTGTAAAAAAGAAAAATAAACTCAACACAAAACAAGCACCTGTTATTTTAATTAAGTGTATTAAGTGCTTTTTCATAACTAAGTATCTGCAAAACTAATGCCACTTTAAAGGTACAAAATTTATATTGTGCAAAAGCATTACTTGTAAATTATAAACGCATTTAGGGCTGTTTTAAGGCGCTTTAAAGCTAATAGGGTTGTGTTTTCTGTTTAAATGATGTTAAAATGATTTACGGGGTAATTAAATGTGATTTTTAACGGTAAAAAAGCCCTCAGTTGTTCGTTTTAATTATATAAATAAGTGGAAAAAATTTTGCCTTAAAGGTGTTGTCCCGGTACAAAACACATAGGCACTTCGGACTTGGACAACAAACAGTATTATTATATATCAACTGGTACAGTGGTACAGTTTACTATAGTAAACTGTACCACTGTACCAGTTGATATAGGAAGAGGGAAGGACAGACCCGACTTTTTCAGTTGGACACTAAAAATATTTACAAGTTGTTTTTATGTTGGTTGTTTTTGTAAAAAAATGTAATGAAACTATAATAATTGTAGTGTTACACTTTTCGTAAATTTGGTATATGAAAAAGTTAGCTTTATTATTTATTGTAGTATTATTTGCTTCTTGTAAAAAAGATTATGACTGCACCTGTACAGAGATTTTATACACATCTTTAACAGTACAAAACGGACAGGCAACACCCTCAAACGGAACAAACCTAACATGGGTTACAACCATACATAATACTAAATCTAAGGCAAAAACACAATGTGAGGCTATGCAAGTAAGCCCAAATAGTTCAACATCAACACCTACTTGTTCAATAAACTTAGAGTTATAGTAACATTAATTTAAAAATTTAAACCAAAGTAAAAAACTTACTCCACCTCTGTAACCACTTCTTTTATAGGCTCAACAGGCGGCATAAATGGCTTTTTATTCATTACCTGTTTATTAATAATGTACATCATGCCAAGGGTAATTAGCATGCTGCAAACTACTACATAACCTAAAATATCATAATTCTGTAAAGGTGCATTGCCATTTTGCACTACAATTTTACCTGCTGCAAAAGCTGCTACGCCACCCGATACTTGTTGTATAGATGAATTAATGCCCATAAAGGCACCTCTGTCTTGTGGCTCAGGTACAGCACTCATTAGTGCCGAAGCTGAAATCATACGAGATGAAATGCCTACAAAAAGAACAACGTTTAGTGAAATAACCTGCCATAATGGGGTTATGCCTAAATGGGTGTAAATAGAAACCATTAATATAGTAAGTAGGGTGCCAATAATAAACATATTGTATTTGCCGATTTTATCGCTAAGTCTGCCCGAAAGCGGACCAAATATCATAGAAAAAATACCTGTTATAAAATAAAGAGTAGGTAATTGACCCTGTGTTAGCCCTAAATTATGGATGCTAAAAGCACTACCAAAAGGCATAAGCATAAAACCACCTGTGGCTAACAAAACAGTTGCCATAAAGCCTCGTATATAATTTGGAGTTGAAAGTGTTTTTAGTAAATGCTGAAAAGCGTTTCTATCTGATTTTAGTTTTAAATGTTCGTTAACAGGTTTTAGGTAGATGAAAATTACCAGAACTACTAATATGGCAAGACCAACTATCATAAAAAAGGGAGAATGCCAGCCAAAATTGTTTGCTAATAAAAGTCCTACCGGAATGCCCATTACCTGACTAACAGCAAAAGCCATTTGTACAAAGCCCATAACCCTGCCACGTACTTCCATTTTAAATAAATCGGTAATAATGGCAAATGATACCGATGAAATTACACCGCCAAATAAACCGGTTACTATACGGGCTATTAATAAGAAGTCGTAATCAGGAGCAATGGCACATAAAAAAGTCCCGAAAATAAACCCGGTGTAAAAAAACAGAAGTAATTTTTTTCTATCAAACCTATCGGCAAATCCTGCTGTTAGTAAACCAGATATACCGGCACTAAAAGCATAAGCCGATACTACATTGCCAAACTGGGATGTAGTTATTGTTAACTCTTCCATAAGCAATGCCCCAAGTGGAGAAAGCACCATAAAGTCTAAAATAACCGTAAACTGCGTAATGGCTAAAATAGCAATTACTAAAACTTCGTATCGGGTAAAAACTGCTTTTTCTTTTTTAGTAGCGTCCATAAAAATTGTTTTTTGCAAAGGTATATTAAGTAATTAAATAGTTATATATAAAATAGGTAAGCCAAAACGGTTTGTAGGCGGGTAGGGGACTGGCATCGGTGAAAATAGTTAACCTGTTTTTTTATCTGCAATTATTTAAGCAATTTTGAACAGAATTTTAATCAACACAAAATGCTTATTGTTACAGGAGCTGCAGGTTTTATAGGGAGTTGTTTAGTGAGTGAGTTAAACCACGCAGGGTTTGAAAATATCATTCTTTCAGATGACTTTACCGATGCTGAAAAAAATAAAAACCTGGCGGGTAAAAAATACACTCAAAAAATAAACCGTGATGATTTAGCTGCTTGGTTAGAAGCTAATGCAAGTAAAGTTGAATTTGTTTTTCATATAGGAGCTCGTACCGATACCACCTTGTTTGATGTAGAAACCTTTAATAAACTGAATTTACATTACACCCAAACCCTTTGGAATTTGTGTGCTAAACATAATATTCCCTTAGTGTATGCTTCATCTGCCGCTACTTACGGCTTAGGTGAATTTGGATATGACGATGAAAACGAAAGCATTATTGAAAAATTAAAGCCGCTAAACCCTTATGGTGATAGTAAAAACGATTTTGATAAATGGGCATTAAAGCAAACTACTAAACCACCTTATTGGGTAGGTTTAAAGTTTTTTAATGTGTACGGACCAAATGAGTTTCATAAAGGGCGTATGGCATCGGTTATATTTCATGCTTTTAATCAGATAAAACAAAATGGCAGGGTAAAATTGTTCCGTTCGCATAACCCAAATTATACCGATGGCGGGCAACTACGCGATTTTATTTATGTAAAAGATTTATGCAGCGTTATTCTGTTTTTATACCAACACAAAGTTGCTAATGGCATTTATAATTTGGGTACAGGCACAGCACGCACCTTTTTAGATTTGGCAAAAAACACCTTTAAAGCAATGGGCGTTGCCGAGCAAATTGATTTTATTGACACTCCTATTGATATACGAGACAAGTACCAGTATTTTACCGAAGCTAAAATGAACAAACTGCAAAAAGCTGGCTACACTAAACCTTTTGCTACTTTAGACGAAGGCGTTGAAGATTATGTAAAGCACTATCTTACTGAAGGCAAGTATTTTTAAAACACTAACCCATGCAATCTAAAGCTAAAACGGTTGACCAATACATAAGCGAACTTCCTGAAGATAGAAAGCAAGCCATTAACGAATTAAGAAAAGTTATTCTTAAAAACCTGCCTAAAGGTTTTGCTGAGGAAATGAGTTATGGCATGATTGGCTATGTGGTTCCGCTTAAAACCTATCCAAAAGGATATCGTTGCAACCCCAGTTTACCTTTGCCTTTTATAAACATAGGTTCGCAAAAAAACTTTATTGCTTTGCACCACATGGGTGTATATGCCAATACAACTTTATTAGATTGGTTTGTAAAAGAATATCCCAAACACAGCAAAACTAAATTAGATATGGGCAAGGGTTGTATTCGTTTCAAAAAAATGGATCAAATTCCGTATAAATTAATTAGTGAATTAGTAGCAAAAATTAGCCCCGATGAGTGGATTAAGATGAGCGAAAAAGCATTTGCTAAAAAATAATTACTTAGCCAGTTTCATAATATCGGCATAGCGTATGTTAGTATGCGATTCATGATAAATGCACTCTCCGTTCGAGATAACCAAAGCCTGGGGCGATTGATGCTCAATTCCATATTGCTCAGCAATTAAGTTAGATATCTCTCTATGCGCAATTAAATCTAAATAATAAGGCTTAATAAGCTGGCTATCGCTTTCTTTCCAGTTACTTTCAATTCTATTTAAAGCCATACTGCTAATGCTGCAACGTGTGCTATGCTTAAAAAGCAAAACAGGCATGGTTTTAGACTCTTCATTAATATTATCAAGCTGAGATATATAATCTAAAGCATTCCACTTCATAGTACAAAGTTACCATTTGTTTATTTAGTATCACAAGTGCTGAGAAATTTTTGCTTCAGTATTTGAATATATTTGTAAATAGCAACATCTTAAAAATCGATAAAATGAAAAAAATAATTTTAGTTACTCTTATTGCTGCATTTACAAAACTAAACGCACAAAATGGCACGGGCAAAATGTTTCCTACCATTACAGGACAAACCTTTACCGATAAAAATGTAATTATACCCGAAGCCTGTAAAGGCAAACCCACCATTATAGGCATTTGTTTTAGCAAGGCTGCCGAAACCGATTTACGCACATGGCTAAACCCAGCCTACAATCAGTTTGTAGTTAAAAAAGATACTACGAATGCTTTTGGTGCTGCCGTTGCTTATGATATAAACTACTATTTTATACCGATGCTTAACTTGGTTAATCAGGTGTTGGAGAAATCGAGTCAGGAGAAAATTAAAAAACAAACCGATAAAGAGTTTTGGCCTCACTTAATGTTCTACACAGGAGGTTTAAAGGAATACAAAAAAACATTTGAAATTGATAATACAGATTTGCCTTACTTTTTTGTGTTAGATAAAACCGGAAAAATTGTACACGTAGAAAAAGGGATTTTTACCGAAAAGAAACTAAGTGCTATTGAAGAGTTTTTAGAAGAAGATTAAATTATCCTGTTTTAAACCTAATAATTACCTTTTATCCTTTTTAACGTTTATCAAGGGTAAATGCAATTACTTTTAAATTATTAATTATCTATTTATGAAAAAAACAATCGTCGCACTTTCAACTCTTGGCTTATTAGCTTGCTCGCAAGAAAAATCAACTAAAGAAGTCATTGTACTTAAATATCCTCAAACCAAAAAAGTAAATCAGGTTGATGATTATTTTGGCACCAAAGTAGCCGACCCCTACCGTTGGTTAGAAGACGATAACAGCGCTGAAACAAAGGCATGGGTTGATGAAGAAAACAAAGTCACCTTTTCGTATTTAGATAAAATTCCGTTTAGAGAAAATGTAAAAAAACGCCTTACCCAATTATGGAATTATGAAAAACTAACCGCTCCTGTAAAAAAGGCAGGAATGTATTTTTCTTTCTATAATAATGGTTTGCAAAATCAGGCGGTACTTTGTGTGCAGAAAAATTTAAAAGATGCCCGTGTAGAATTACTCGACCCTAATAAACTATCGGCAGATGGTACGGTTTCTTTTTCCGGCTGGGATGTTTCTAAAGATGGAAAGTACTTAGCCTACGGAATTTCTAAAGCAGGCAGCGATTGGGTTGAAATTCATGTGATGGAAATTGAAAGCAAAAAAGAATTAAGCGATAAAATTGAGTGGGTAAAGTTTTCGGGTATAAGCTGGTGTAAAAATGGTTTTTATTACAGCCGATATGATGCACCCGAAAGTGGTAAGGCTTTAACCAAACAAAATACCGGACATAAAGTTTATTACCATGAAGTGGGTACAGCCCAAAGTGCCGATAAATTAATTTTTGCTGATGAAGCACACCCTGATAGAAATTTTACCGCAGGCGTTACCGACGATGAAAAGTATTTAGTCCTTTCAGGTAGCGAAAGCACCAGTGGAAACTCGTTATGGATAAAAGAAGTAAACGATGCAACAAACAAGTGGTATAAGCTGGTAGATAATTTTGAGAATGATTATAACATAGTACATAACACCGGTAATGTTTTTTATGTACAAACCAATTACAAAGCCTCTAACCAACGCTTATTAAAAATAAACCTAACTAATGCCGAAGAAAAATATTGGCAAGAAATTATCCCTCAGCAAAAAGATTTGTTAGAAGGTGTACAGTATGCTGATAGAAAATTTATAGCCAGTTTTATGCACGACGTAGCCTCGCGCATGAATGTGTATGATACAAATGGTTTATTGCTTTACGAGGCTAACTTAGGCGGCTTATGCAAGGTAAACGACCTAAGCACATCTGATAAAGATACTGTAGCCTTTTTTACCCGAGCTACTTTTACAGCACCGCCGGCTGTTTACACATACAATGTAAAAGAAAACAGAATGGAGTTGTTCTTTCAACCTAAAACAGATTTTAAAAGCGAAGACTACGAGACCAAACAGGTTTTCTTTACCAGTAAGGATGGTACAAAAATTCCGATGTTTATTACGGCTAAAAAAGGCATCGAACAAAATGGCAACAACCCTTGTTTTGTTTTTGGTTATGGTGGTTTCAATGCCTACTACTCACCTGAATACAGAACCGATAGAGCTTTGTTTTTAGAAGCTGGCGGCATTTATTGTGTACCAGGCATACGTGGTGGTGGCGATTATGGCGAAGATTGGCACAAGGCAGGAACCAAATGCAGCAAACAAAATGTGTTCGATGATTTTATAGCTGCCTGCGATTATTTGGTAGCTGAAAAATACACGTCGCACGAAAAACTGGCTATACATGGTCGCAGTAACGGAGGTTTGTTAATTGGTGCGGTTATGACCGAACGCCCGGATATTGCTAAAGTTTGCATTCCAACGGTAGGGGTTTTAGATATGTTGCGTTTTCATTTGTTTACCATTGGTCGTGCTTGGTGCGTAGATTATGGTTGTAGCGAAAATAAAGATGAGTTTGCATGCTTATACAAATACTCGCCTCTGCATAATGTTAAAAAGACAAACTACCCTGCAACACTTGTTTTAACAGGTGATCATGATGACCGTGTGGTGCCGGCGCACTCGTTTAAATTTGCAGCTACCCTGCAAGAAAACCAAACGGGTACCGAGCCTATTATTATCAGGATAGATAAAAATGCCGGACATGGTGCAGGCAAACCAACCGCTAAACAGATAGATGAGTATGGTGATATGTGGAGTTTTGTATTCTACAATTTAGGAGTAGATAAATTACCTTGGTAGTTATCTAAACTGAATTTGTCTTTTTTTACTGGCTTTTTTGTAAAATAATTGCTAACTTTAAGCATGTTTGATAATGTAGCAAATACAGAGTACATGGTGCATGTAAAGGAGCGTATAAATCGCTTAAAGCAAGTACATTATATTGCTGCCATTATTTTATTTATTATAACACTATGTTTTTGTTCCTTTTATGCAAAGGATCTTAAGCTAACTAACATTTCACTTTCTCACTTTGGCATTTATAAAGAGATTGGTTTTTTTTGGAACGCCAGTCTTTTTGTTATAGGCATTACTCTTTTTATTGAGGCTATTTTAAATATAAATAAATACATGCCTAAATCTTGGCTGTTGTATTTATTTATAGGTTCTGTTATTTCTTTATTACTAACAGCATCTATTAATATGTCGTATAAAATTCATTATTATTTTGCTTACACTTACTTTGTAGGTTATACATCCAGTATTTTTTTATTTGGGTTTCTTTTAATGAAATCCGATTTAAGGATGGGCATTACATCTATCATTATTTCTATTGCTTCAGTAATTTGTCCGCTTGCGGTTTTAATGTGGGTACATAGTTTTGCCTTACCTGAACTAACGCACACCTTGTTTGTTTTTACATGGGTTAGCATTACCAAATTTGATACTAATTATAGAAATTTCCTTAAGCGATTTGGTTTATAGTTTAAAAACTAACCTTAATCAAACTTTAAGTGCTTAACCGTAGCACCTTTGTTTATAAGTTCTTTTAGCGATTCTATACCAAAACGTAAATGATCTGATTGAAACTGTTCGCTAATTTTTTTATCACTCTCTTCCGTTTTAACACCTTCCGGTATCATAGGTTGGTCGCTTACTAAAAGCAAAGCTCCGGTAGGTATCTCGTTATGAAAACCAACCATAAAAATAGTAGCCGTTTCCATGTCAATTGCCATACAACGCATTTTGCGTAGATGCTCCTTAAAATCATCATCATGTTCCCAAACACGGCGGTTAGTAGTAAATACAGTACCTGTCCAGTAATCCCTGCTATTAGTTCGTATTGTATGCGAAATGGCTTTTTGC
>Ga0206843_10069_pt2 | contig 28844 bp, 27 predicted proteins | sample Alteio_BWOrgCont_21_FD_152869 | JGI IMG/M metagenome (GOLD analysis project Ga0206843, IMG submission 152869) | Enriched cells from forest soil in Barre Woods Harvard Forest LTER site, Petersham, Massachusetts, United States -... | ecosystem: Environmental > Terrestrial > Soil > Temperate forest >...
GTTGCCATAGTAAATCTAAAGAAAATCAACTATATATCTACGGAGTGAACTTGGCTAGACGATTACGACACTTTTTCCCGGGGGCTACATACCATGTGATGTTGCGAGGAAACAATAAATGGGGTCAGGCCTGACACTATGACACTTTGATTGACATTATTATCTTATGCAAGCTAAAGTTGCCATAGTAAATCTAAAGAAAATCAACTATATATCTACGGAGTGAACTTGGCTAGACGATTACGACACTTTTTCCCGGGGGCTACATACCATGTGATGTTGCGAGGAAACAATGGGCAAATGGTTTTCTCATCTGACCAGGACCGTTGCCAGTTTTGTTTATTAATGCAAGAGGGAGTGGAGCGGTATGGACACCAAATACTTTCATTTTGCTTTATGACCAATCATATTCATTTAGCAATCAAAGTGAATGAAGTTCCTTTATCGAAAATCATTCAAAACCTCTCATTTCGTTACACGCGGTTTTGTAATTGGCAACGCAAAACAATTGGACACCTGTTTCAAGGAAGATTCAAATCAGTGCTAGTGGATTGCGATCGTTATCTTAAGGAACTTATCCGCTATATCCACCTAAATCCAGTTCGCGCGAAGATTGTTGATGACCCGATGAATTATCGTTGGAGTAGTCATCAAGCATACCTGTTAAAGGCAGAGTTTACTTGGCTCACAACTGATGCAGGTCTTAAGCATTTTGGTAACTCACACGGAGAAGCTATGCAATCATTTCACGCATTTGTCACAGATGGTATTGGTCTAGATACAGGTATTGATTTCAAGGGAGGAACCTTTGAAGGAATTTTGGGGGATGACGAGTTTATTAAGAAAGTACAAGAGCAGACAGAAAGTCCAAATAACCAGCAATTAGTTGTAGACTTTCCAACACTTCTTTCTTTCATTACCAATTGGTATGATGTTCGTCCCGAAGAATTGCAAGCACCTAGCATGAATCATAAAAACTCTCGCATTAGATCTATAATGGCATTAATAGCGAGAGATGCAGAAGGCATCTGCTTAGAGGAGCTTGCGGATTTTTGTAGTCGCGAAGCTAGCGGTATGAGTAAAGCTGCCGCACGATTAGAGGCCCAAATGCGTAAATCAGATGATTTGAAAATAGAGATTGAAAACCTTAAGGATGAACTTTATTCAAGTCCAAGCACAAACAATAATGCAAAAGTGTCATAGTGTCAGGCCTGACCCCGTTTTTATATGCCAAAGGAGCCAAAATTTATGGCCTATACAATTGCACAAATTCACCACCAATTGATGTCATGGAATGCTTTGCACTACATAATGGAGTTAAGTCGCCACCGGTTCAACATTTATTAAACAAATGGGATTATCTAATTGCTACCCACGGATTTCGGGAAAAATTTCTCGAAACATGCCACAGTGGAGGGGCTGACATTCTCAAAAATGCACTTTTGGCATCTCCGAAATCAGTTCAACAACGAATCATTGCTTTAGCGATTAATCCCTCTGTCATTATTCCAAACGAACTGTGTTTTCGATCTTATAACTATGTGAGTAGGCGAGATTTTGTTACTCGTCTTGATATTTTAGGAAACTTAAAGTATGGTAGTGAGGTGATAGTATTAGAGCCGCATCCTAATGCCAAGTTACATGATCACGAATTTTCAAGTCCTACTTTTGATGATATCAAGGAATTTCATATAAATGACTACCTAAAGAATTATGGAGGTGAAAAGTGAAATTGTTTTTTTATTTTGGAGTGATTGTAGTTATGTTTTCTTGCTCTTCTTATGATTATCAACCATCTGCCTATGTAAAAATGGCAGATGAAATTACAGCAAAAACTGCCCAGAAATTAAGAGGAGAGAAAGGGTTGATCCTCGTTGGCACAGGAGGACAAATGATGGATGATATACAAATGTTGATGATGGGATTCCACTTTTATAAGGAAGTAGATATTGGCACTGCGAGACAGCTTGTAGTTGATTCAGTAGAAGAGTATCTGTCTGCAATTAATGTTAATAAAGAAGTAAGGCCCTATCTTCATAATTTCCCTTTTACAGCCCAGAATGTGCAACTTGTGATCTATTTTTACAAACCAGATCGCTCTAAAGTTCCTTCAGGTAAAATTAAGATTGCAGCAGCTGAGGAAGGGAAAGTAGTCTACTACATTGATTGTCCTAAAGAACACACTTTAAAATCTATCTATGAAGAAACTTATGAAGATGCATGGAAGGTTGTTAATTCAAAACAATGACAAACGTAGAATATATCAGCTCATAGACATGTATCTTGATGAAAAAATTAATGAGGCGGCTTTTTGTCATGAGTTTTACTGTTCATATGATCTAGAACTAGATTATGACACTCTCACTGAAGAAGAATATAAAGCATTTTATGAATTATCGGAGATTACAATTAGATTTTCCGAATTTGAAAAAGATATTAAAAAATATCCTGGTGTCTATCGTACAAAGGAAGAATTAAAGAAAAAGATAATAGAAACAAAAGAGAAATTAGTGAAATACTTTGAAGAATTCAAGAACAGTGATGGTAGCGATGGAGATCTAAATGTTTAAATACTTTTCTTTAGTGCTTTTAGTAACAACCGGTTATCTATATTCTAATGAAGTTGCAGACCCTCTGACTCAAATCGAAAATTTTCAAAAAGAAATGACGAATCTATTTAAAGATTATAAAAGCGTTGTCTATGGTGAAACATTGCCGTCAATAAGTAGTCGGACTTCGACATATTCAACTGAAGAGTATGGTCTTACGGCACCTTTTTTGAATAAACTTAAACAGTTATTGGAATTCTCTAAACAAGAAGCTACGGCTGCTGCCCAAGCTTTTAAAGATGTTGGATTGGATAATCTCTCTCTAACCGACGTATGTTTTGATCTCTTAAAAATCGTTGATACAAAGAAAAAACTAGAACGATACTCTACCTTTCTTGATGAAATGGCAAAAAGAGAAGATAATGCCCGCTCTGAATTTAAAGAGTGGCTACTCACTTCACCAGATCTCGATGAATTAGTTCGTAAACCTTTATTAGATGGCCATTATGAATATAGTGAAAAGACTAAATCTATCAACGAGGAACTCTATAAAATTAAGAATAACATCATTTGCGAATACATAAAATTATTAGATTTTCTATCTAAAATTTATGGAACCTATAAAAAAGGGAAAAATCCTCAGATTTTATTTTCTAACGAGCGTGACCTCTCCATTTATAATTCGTATGCAGTGGCTCTTACGAGCCTTAGTGAGAAAGAGAAAAAACAGACTCTTCTATTTCAGCAGAATTTTCAGCAGAATTTCATAGATATGGAAAATGATTTTGTTACATACTCTGAATTATTTTCGCAGGAAACAAAAGGCAAAGAATATAAAGAATATATTCAAGGGCAGTCCTTAGTAAAACGTATAGATAAATTCCTGGAATTCTGCAGCAGTGAAACAGCCTTTGTAAACCAAGCTTATGCTGAAGTGGATATTAATAAGATTTGCACATATGAGGTATTCTTTGATCTTGTAAAGATGTCTGAGAAAAAGAAAAAACTAGAACAGATGTGCATTATTTTTGATGAAAGTGAAAAAAAATGGATTAAAAATTTATCAGATATTTCGGAACAGGTTTTACCTTCTCCCTTTATCGATGATCTAACGCGTAAAAAATTAGAAACATTCCATAAGGGTATTCCCAACCTTATAAAACAATCATTTTGTGCAAAAAAAATTTGTATGCGAGAGCTCATCAAACTTCTTGATTTTTTTTCCATGAGATATGGAACTTATAAAAGGACCAATAACAATCAGAATTTTAGCTTCTCTTATGATTTTGAAAGAGATCTTTATGAACTTTATATGAAAAATATTGAAAAATTTCTACAAGAAGACCAAAATATAGATGTGTTAATTAGCGACTTGCAGAGCTTATTTAAATAGACAATGGAGTCAAGACGATGGAGACAATGGGCAATGGAGTCACAATGGAGTCACACAATGGCAATGGTAAATGGGGTCATAAATGGGGTCAAGCCTGACACTATGACACTTTAGCTCACCGTAGTATATATAGTTGATTTTATTTAGATTTACTAGGACAACCTTGCTTGCTTCAGATAATAATGTCAATCAAAGTGTCATAGTGCCAGGCTTGACCCTACTACTCTGACCCTATTCCTCGTGACCCTATTCTTGGGTGTAACTTTACTACGCTTGTTAACGCGCCAAATATAATACGTAGATAATTGGCGCGTTAGCACAGAAAATTGCCTTAAGGTAAACTAAGAACGCTTTAGTATTAGAAGAAACTATTTTTCTATTGCATCCTATTGAGTTATGTTACATCTGTGTTAACGCGCCAATTATAAAATGCGTATAAATGGCGCTTCCGCTCAATAAACTATTTTAAATGTATATACAAAGTGCTTTTCCTATGAAATCAACAAAAAAACGAACAAATAAAATCAGTGGACGTGCGAGAGAAAAACGAGAATGGAGTCAAGAATGGGAATGGAGTCAGGCCTGACACTATTACACTTTCAAATATTAGGATGAACTTTATTCGAGAGCAAACAACAAAACAAGAGTGTAATAGTGTCAAGCCTGACCCCATTTCTTTCTGACCCCATTTCCCATTTCGTTTTATTTATGGGCCGACAGTTTTAAGGGATCTTTCCAAGGGGTTTGTCGAGCAGTCCCTAGTGGGCGTTGATACAGATCAAGAAGTAATTTCCAAAATTAAGCTGATCATAAGCAGAAAGCCTTTCTTAAAAGTAACTGACGAAGCTGCCATTTCATATCGAAACTATCAAAAATCTACAGAAACTCACGAGTATTCCTGGAAGAGACCGCCAGAAAATGAGTTAATTTTGACAGCAGCCGCCGAAGGGTTTCCTGCGGAAGCCGTTCCTTTAATAAATCATTTGTTGCAACAAACGGATCTACAAGCAGCTTTAGCTCAAATTAAAGCTGAGTACGTTTATTTTCTCAATCATCAAAAGAAAGTTGCAATGAATTTCCTCTTAGAAGGGTTAGAAGATTCCTGGGCGGGGCTTCGAGAACAAATAAAAGAGCGCGAACAAAGCTTACAGCCCAGGTGTAATGACTTCTCTCTAGCGTTTGTCGAGGGAAAAATTGAGCTGCAGATCTACACACTGGATAAAGAAAGTGAAAGTAAGGAATCCGTAGAAGCTTACAAAACCTCTTTTGGAATTTGCGCTGAATCCTAAGTTTATCACTAAAAAGCCTCTAATACATCTGTAAGGTAATTTAATCGATTTTTCTGAGACTTAACTAAGAACTTCGGATCTCGAGCGGAGCTCATTTACTTCCCAGCAATATCGGGAAAATTACCTCGCATGAAGTAGTTTTACTTGAAAAAATTACCTCGCATGAAGTAAAATCCCGTATAATAGGTTAAGTTTGAGGTTTTCATGTATGCAGATAGGATAAATAAAGAAACTTTAGAATCATCATTTCGTCGTCCCTTTATCACGGCTATTTTAGGCCCTCGCAGGGTTGGAAAATCTTTATTTGTTAATCATTATGCTAAGAATCATCCAGAGTTGATCTGGGTTTTTCTTAATATGGATGATATGAGTCAGCGAGTACGCGTGGAAAAACAGGAGTTGGAAGATCTAATCATTGAGGGAGCAAAACAACAAGTTGGTGGTAAAAATAAAATTTGGGTCGTCATTGATGAAGCACAAAAATGTCCTTTAATATTTGATCAGGTGAAAATCCTTTACGATAAACACAAAGATTCAGATAAAATAAAATTTATATTAACAGGTTCAGCTGTTCTGAGCTTGCATCAGTTAAGTGCCGAATCACTTGCAGGACGCATTGAACTGCATCATCTACAAGAATTTACGCTTCGAGAATCGGCTTTATTTAACGAACCTGAAATCTTAAAACTCTCTCTATTTGATCAAATGAATAGAGATGAACCGCGACAACTGATCGGTGACCTCATCCACAAATTAAAACCATTCAAGCCTCTTTTGGAAGATGTATTACAACAGCAGCTTCTGTGGAGTGGATTACCTGAACTTAAAAATTGTCAGGATAATGAGGAAAGAATCATTTATCTGAATAACTACATCCAAACATATCTCGAAAAAGATGTACGTGCGATTGAATCAATAACTAACTTAACACTCTATCGTAATTTGATGGGTATTATTGCAGAACAAACAGGTTCTGTTAGAGAGGACAAACGAATTGTCAATGCATTGGGATGTACTCGCGATACTTTAAAAAAATATCGAGGTTTTCTCGAAGCAACCCTTTTATATCAGGATATTTATCCCTATATCGGGAGTACAATTAAACGTTTTGTCAAATCTCCTAAAGGCTATCTGAGAAACAATGGACTCGTTTCGGTACTTACTGGCCTAGTTGAACACAAGACTTTGGCTTCTAGTGGACTGATAGGGCATCGATTTGAGAACTGGTTTCTAAATGAACTCACTGTTTGGCTTGCAAGAGATCCTATGCGATCTGAAATTTATTTTTGGAGACTCGAATCGGGCGCAGAAGTTGATTTTATCGTTGAAAAAAAACCCTTCGTTTACCCTTTTGAGGTGACTTACAACACGACACCAGATATGAAAAAATTGAGAAATTTAAGTAAGTTTCTAACGGAAGAGCCAAAAGCAAAATGGGGATATTATATTTACCGGGGGGATTTCTCAATCAATAAAGAACGTCATATCTGTTTTATTCCCGCATGGGCTGTTGGGTAGTACAATTGATCACAAAACCGTTTGCTCTACCCAGAAGTGTTGAAAAAATAACTTCAAATCAACCCCTTAGCCTTACCCCAATCATTTAAAAAAACTTCAACGCAAGTCGTTCCGTGCCAACTACTTACGGAAAATCAGAACTTATAAAAAGAAAAAAACGCAAAGCACTCTTATTGGTTCCAGTTGGGCTCGCGCTTTTCCATAAAGGCCTTAATCCCCTCGACAGCTTCAACAGAATGACGGGCTTCGTGATGAAATTCCATCGCAATATCCAAATCATCTTCAATCCCTCGCGTGGATAATGCTTCAATTAATATTTTTGTCTGATGGATTGCTCCGGGTGCTCCTTTTTGAGCTATTTTTGCCGCTTCAATAGCCGCCGACATTAAATCCTCGCTTGAAACCACCCGATTAATCAATCCCATTTCCTTAGCTTTATCCGCCTCAATGCTCTCGCCAAATAAAATCAATTCACGCAACTGCCGTTCACCTAATTGACGCCGAAGCAAGGCTGTGACTTGAGCCGCAACTAAGCCGCGGCGTACTTCAGGAAACCCAAAACGCGTTCCTTTTGCAGCCACAACATAATCGCATGCGCAAGCTAGTCCCGCCCCTCCTGCAAGAGCGGCTCCATGTACTGCGGAAATTGTGATTTGCGGCATTTGATAGATTGAAGATAACACTTGTGCTAACAGGCTGGAGGATTCGTTTTCACTTTCCAAATGAATGGCTTCAAGCAGGTCTAAACCTGCACAAAAGACCGGTCCGGCACCATTTACGATAATAACTCGCTGCTTATGATCTAATCTTAGATTCTCTAACATGGATTGGAGAGCTTGAAGCAAAGGAATGTTCAATGCATTGCGCTTCTCTGGGCGGTTTAAAGTGATCAGAGTGATCGATGGTTCAATTGTTTGATGTAATACAAGTGGTTGATCCATAGCAAGAAATTCCTAAGCATTGCCGTTTGGCTTTTTGATACTATCAAGCTTTTCTATTGAGACTTCAATCGGCATTTCAAGAATGGCCTGCCCAAGAGCTTTGCCTTGAGAATCTATGCGAAGCGAACGACTCCCCCCTCCTGCCAAGGCGCCTATAAGGACAAAATTCAATGCCCAAAGGTTGGGCAGCTCATATCTTAAAACTGATTTTACTCCCAGAGGTTTAAAAAACTCTTCTACACGATCCGAAGTTAAATATTCGGTCAAAAATTGATATCCTGATAGAGAGTAAGTAATAACGCCAATATTGGAATTATTACCCTTATCGCCACTGCGAGCGTAAGCGATCTTTCTTAAGGGAATCGTTGTTGTGAGTATCATATAAAATGTACTTTATTAGCCTAATACTATATTTCCCTAGTCTCAAGAAAAATCTTTATTAACGCAAGAAAAAGGAGCATCCTCTGTTTTAACAATCTCCTTCTTTTATTATAACATTTTGCTTGCGTTCTTTCTTTTCAATTAAGAATAGGCTATATTTAATCAAATAGTTGAGTAATACCTTGATTTAAAATATATTTAGGCCTTGCATATGAATAATTTGCCCTCTTTATCGCTATCGACTTTTCTAAACCCTAAAATAGAAAATCTTAAGAGTCCAGAAAAACTTCACAAGAAAAATTCCAGTGCTATAGAGATGATAGCGAAAGATGTATTAGCGAACCTGGAACCATTTATCCCTCGTCAAGGAACAAGCGGGACTCATCCGCTCAAGTGTTTAGCAAAAGTCGTTGCACAATTTCAGGACATTCTTTTAGAAAAAAGTAAAAAAGATTCTACCGAAACCGAAGGTACTTCCATTGCTATTAGCCTTGGTGCCTTTGAAGAAGAGATCGGGCACCTTTTGCAAGAAGCAAAGGAAGAGCTGCGCTTAGAGGAAGAGGAACTATTTAATTATGGGCTTAAGCATGCAAATCTAGTTAAACAGCACCATCTGGTCAAAAGTCTAGGAATTGAAGGAGTCGAGGTTCCTCTTCCAGATGGAATAAAAAGTAATGCGATCATTTCTTTTTTAAGAGACACAAGACCAGCCATTTTCACCGCATGGAACAATCTTAGCCAGCAATTCGATAATTACGAAAGGAAGGGTGGAACCACAGCTTTTCTGGAGATCCCTGACGTGAAAAAATTACTCGCTGAAATTGATCATGAGATCAAGGACGCCTTCATGGAATTGAATCAAAAGAACAGCGATTTGATTTCTCCTGAAATGACTGCATGGATGGAAACAGTTGAAAGGGATGACAATTATTTAATGGTGCGCAGTTCCGGTGAAGAAGATCAGCAAAACAGTGCTAATGCCGGAGGAAATGTCAGCAAAGCCTATGTTTCACCAAAACAGGGAAATTTTTTACAAGCGGTCGGCGAGGTTGTACGTTCCTATTTCAGTGTTAGCTCCTTAGCTAATCGAATCAATGCCGGTCTCAATCCTTTCAAAGAGAAACTTAACCTTGCTGTCACAGCTCAAGAGCTCATTGGCGAGCCGCTAGGCGGGACTTCTCATGCGGATCAGATCCCCATTTCCCTTGTGCTGTTTACCTGTGAACCACTCTATGTCGGCGGTGAATCATTTCGTGTGATGCGCCTTAGCGCGTCTTATGGCCATGGCGAAGCCGTGGTCGGTAATAAAGGAATTGCTTGCGATACGGCGTTGATTCTTATTTCTGAAACGCATCCCGATAAACTCTATGTCCTATATGATAATCAAAATAAACCGGAGAGACTGGCACCTGTAGAGAGCAAAGATGGGATTATTCTAGAAAAGTTGAAAAACCCCAATGAATTAAGAAAACGTCCCGTTTTAACACCGGAATTATTGGCACGCCTCTATCACTGGGGTATCGTCGGAGAGAAGTTTTTTGACGGTAAACCTACTGATATGGAGATTGTGATCAAGAATAATATCATTTATCCAGTCCAAGCCCGCTCGATCAATCGCAAGCCTCTCCTTCCTACTTACTTGGACCTAAAGAAAGTAAAGATATTTTTAAACTCTCCAATTGATGCAGAAATCCCAGCTGAAATACTCGTGCCGGGAAATGCTTCTGTTTTGAATATGACTTCGGCAGGACAGGTTCTTGAGGCGCAAACTCTTGAGGAGGCTGAAGGGCTTTTTGATATCAAAAAGCATCAGTTAGTGATTGTCCATCATCCGGAACCCGCTAACTCTCATCCTGTTGTCAATTTCAGCGGTCTGGGCATTCCCTGTTTGGTCGTCACGAAGGAAAATGTTACCAAAGATCTTTTAAACCAGGTCTCCAAGGAAAAGGCACTGGTTGTTTGCATGCAAACGGCTATGCTGTATCTGTGGAATAATTCCAGTGGAAATGTCGAGTCAGCCATTACAGAAGGCTTTGCCGTCCATCCTGCGAAAATTCAGCTTTCCCTACTTGAAGGAAAAAAAGTGGAGAGGCAAGGTTTGCCTTCTCAGGTTCCGGAAGAGGTCAAAGCCTTGTTGCTCAATATCCGCGCAGCAAAAACTACGGCAGCTGCCATGAGTGCGATCAAAGAACTGAAGCAGCACACATGGGTTACAAATATTAAACAACGAAAAATCGAGCTTCAAAAGGTCCTTCAAGAATCTGTATCTCATCTTAAAGGGATTAAAAAAGCTTATGAGACATTGGTTTCCCTTGAAGCAAAAATCCATGACGCTTTTAAGGAGATCAAAGGGGCTTGGAAGAATAAAGGCGATGAAGAGAGATTAAGGCCTCTCTTTCATGCCAAAGTACTCGAAACTTTGCTTGTGGGAAATGCTGCTACTGGAGGGACTCTCTGCCATTACTCTTTAGTGGATCTGGATCCTATTTATACAGCCGCTATGGAATTGGTAAAGTATCAAAAAGCGCTTTCTCATCCTGCCAATCTTGCCAGATTTGTCCCTATGGGAGCCCATGCCCTGACTCAAGACACTCAAAAGCATTAAAAATAGCCCCCTTCCTTCGATGGTTAAAGAAGCTCTGGCTCTTGTTAAAGAGGAAAATCTAAAGCGAGCTGTGCAACGTACAGGAATTACCGTTGAAAAGGATTTGATTAAAATCGACTATAACGTCCCTCTTAGGAATCATAGTGGACAATTGAACATTCACTATGACACTAAGACGGGTGCTACGGTGTTAAAAGCACATCTATTGGGAGAAGCTCGAGAAAGGTGGGGATTTTATCGAATTCTTCTAGATATTTTAAACAAAAGCGCCCTTTTTCCTTTGAGTGAACCGATTCGCCTAGGAGAGCAAGAAATCTCCTTTGGCTGGAAAATTCGGGATAAAGTGCAACTGAAAGCTGCATTAAGGGAATATGCAGCAATGGCAGAATCGACTATCTACGGTTCAGCATCGAAACAGGTAAAAAATTTAGTGGAAAGAGGATTGGCAAGAGCAGATAAGGAACAAATTCAAGCCTTAGGCTCTATTGCCAAGGAATATTTCTTTAATACAAAAGTGACTTTTCAGAAAGTTTCTATGAATATCTTTAAAAGCCTGCTTGAGCAGGAGCATGGATTTGAGGTGATGCTTGAAGCTGTCTTGCAAGGTCTTGAAAATTCCGATAGCGAGATACGCAGCAGATCGTTGAAATTGCTGCGACGGGCATTAAACAAGAGCGTAAAATCTTGGTATGAGCCTATTGTCGAAGTTGCTATGAAAGCGGCGGGAGAAAAAAAATCGAAAGTCCTCGGTGTGCTGCTTCATATTATTTGGGATTTACTTCAAAAAGAGACTGGGTATGAGCCTGCGGAAAAAATTGCGATGAACGGCCTTGAAGATAAAGATGTAAAAAATCGCTCTTTGGCTTTGGACATATTTGAAACTTTGGTGGATTGGGGTAAATATTACGAGTCAGCAGAAGCAGCCGCTAACAAAGGGATGGAAGATGTATGGGATGTGCAATATGCCTCATTGAAAGTATTTGAGTCTCTAGTTGCAAAGGGACAGGCCTATGCATCCGCTAAAAGGGCAGCTTTTCAAGGAATAGATCATTTCGATAAGTGGATTCGAGGAAAATCTAATGGTCTACTTGATACTTTGAAAAACATCTAACATTACGCATTTTAGTTGGGGCTCTGCCCCAAGGTGTGTTAAATAATCAGATATTGAACAACAGGAAAAATATCAACAGCATTGACTAAACAAGGCCAATATCCGAAAACAGGGCGGATGGATGGACGTCCTGTCGTGTAACCTGTCACTCCTTGAGGTCCGCTTGTGACAAGAGGGGCGATTTCTTTAGCGAAGCATTCTAACGCCTCGCGCCGTGGATCTGCAACGGAAACTCGCAGGACGCATTCCAATAAATTTTGCTGCTTATCAGTAAAAACACCAGGCACGATATCTCCACTGCCAAGACACTCAATATTGCACCTCTCGAGATCATATCCGGCATCTTTGACTTTTTGCAAGATGACTTCGCCGCATTTGCGAGCTTTTTTATAGGCATCATAGCCAAAAATGGCTAACAGCCCCTCTGTTTTAAAACCATCCCGGTAGGTGGCACTGACTTTATAAGTTCGAGGGGGAGATTTTCCTTTAGCGCCCGATAAATGGATGCAGTCAATCCTTCTCTGCTCTAATTTCAATGATAAAAATGAAACCGCGACATCCGGACTTAAATAGTTGTCGGGATCTCCTATCTCATATAAGAGCTGTTCTTTCACGGTCTCTTGTGTGACTTTACCCGCTGTGCCAGAAGGTTTGGTAATATTGCAAGATCCATCTTCAAAGACTTCTGCAATTGGAAATCCGATATGGGCAGGATCTTCTATCTCAAGCCAGCGCGTTGAAATGCCTCCAGTGACTTGTGTTCCGCATTCGATAAGATGGCCGGCAATGGTCGCTCCCGCAAGGCGATGATAATCCTCCCAATTCCATTTAAAATGAGCAGCACAAGGTCCTACAGTAAGGCTAGGATCTGCGATCCGTCCCGTAATGACGATATTGGCACCCCCGCCTAAAGCTTCAGCTATTGGTTTAGATCCTAAGTAAGCGTTAGCAGTCACTAATCGCGGGACGATGGTTTTTAAAGACTGCTTTGTTTCAAGATTAGAATACAATGAGTTATCAGCATCGGCTTTTAATAGGTCTAACACATTATCACCGGTGACTACGCCGATTTTAAACAAGCTGCATTCAGATTTTCGCAAAATTTTCTCGCAGGCCTTGGCGCATCCTAAAGGATTCAACCCTCCGGCGTTAGAAACAACTTTGACTTTGGATCCTTTTTTCCATAAAGGGATAAGGGAACTGATGACATCCAAAAAATCTCGTGCATATCCTAATTCGGGGTCTTTTTCCTGTTGAATGGCCATGATGGAGAGCGAGACTTCAGAAAGGTAATCCAACGTCAAATAATCGAGATCAGGCTGCTGCGCGGCAAGTTTGGCAGGAGCGCCGGGACTATCTCCCCAAAACCCTTGAGCGTTGCCAATTTTTAAGGTATTTTTCATGCTATCCTTAGACTTGAAAGACGCCGGTGTGGAACGTCCTTTGAGGTAAAGGAGCCCTTTTTACAAGATGCAGCATGCGAATTAAAGACTCCCGAGTCTCATGAGGAGCTATAATGGCATCAATCCAACCTCTAGCTGCTCCATAACGAATATCCATTTGCTCATCATATCGTTTTTTGATTTTGTCGCGCATGCGGCCGGCTTCATCCTTATCCCATGGCTTGCCATGCCTTTCGGCGGCTTTTTCTTGAATCATAAATAAAGTATCGGAGGCCTGTTCTGCCCCCATCACAGCATATTTAGCACATGGCCAAGCTAAAATAAAATTTGGATCGTATGCTTTTCCACACAAAGCATAATGACCTGCTCCGAATGAATTGCCTACAATGATAGTGATCTTAGGGACTATTGAATTGCTGACCGCATTGACAATCTTGGCTCCATTCCGAATGATGCCTGACTGCTCAGCTTCCTTGCCTACCATGAAGCCCATTACATCTTGAAGAAAAATCAAAGGCAGCTTTGTCTGGTTGCAGTCCATAATGAACCGTGCGGCTTTATCTGCTGCATCAGAATAAATCACTCCCCCGATTTCAATCTCTCCCTTGCCGGTCTTTGTTTGCTTTCTTTGGTTGGCTAAGAGGCCTACATCGATCCCTTGAATTTTGGCATAGGCTGTGATTAAAGTTTTTCCGTAACCGGACTTATATTCTATGCACGACCCTTTATCCACAATACAAGAAAGGAGCTCGGTTGTATCATAGGGCTTTTTGCCATCCGCACTGACGATCTCATAGACATCTTCAATGGATCTTTCTGTTTCTGTAGGGGAGGATTTTGATGGCAAGCTTTCGTCCATAGGCAGCATATCAATCAGGGTGCGCAATCGCTCTAGACAAGCTTGATCATCTTTTTCTAAAAAATCGACTGTCCCGCTAATCTCAAAATGCATCTTAGCTCCTCCGAGCTCTTCTTCATCGACATTTTGTCCGATAGCTGCCTTGACTAAAGCAGGCCCTGCCAGATAAAGGCCGCTGCCTTCAGTCATCAATAATTTATCGCATAGGACAGGTAAATAGCCTCCCCCGGCAATGCAATTGCCCATGATCGCTGCAATTTGAGGAATGCCGGAAGCCGAGAAAATGGCATTATTTCGAAAAATGCGCCCAAAATCATCTTCATCGGGAAAAATTTCATCCTGCAAAGGCAAAAACACACCGGACGAATCCACTAGATAGATGACGGGAAGGCGGCACTCAAAGGCAATGCGTTGGGCCCTTAGTACTTTTTTTACGGATTGCGGAAACATGGCTCCAGCTTTAACTGTTGCATCATTGGCTATGACCATGCAAGAACGGTTTTTGACGACTCCAATCCCTGTCACTACACCTGCGGCAGGGAGATCGCCCCATTCGGGATACATCTTATACCCCGCCCATATTCCAAGCTCAAAGAATGCAGCATGAGGATCTAAAAGATGGGTGAGGCGTTCCCGGACGGTCATTCTTCCTAGCCTAGCCTGCCTTTCCCTGCCCGACTTGCCTCCCCCTTGGCGCAAAAGATCTTCCTCATCAGCTATTTCTTTTGTAAGGCTACGCAATGCCTTCTCTTCCTGTGCCTTTTCTAATCGATGAGGTAGGATCTTCATGGGAATTTTACACCGGTGATTTGATCAGAGACAACTTCAAAGGTTTGATCATGATTGCTAAAAAGAGACCCTAAATTTGTGTCAATGCAATCAAAAGCCATCTGACAATAAAGTTTGGCGATAGGCACATCGTTACCTAAAGCGGCGGAATTGCCCCTTGCTTCAGCAAGGTCAGAATCGAGCTTACTTAAAACTGAAGCACACGTATAGATCGCCATAGCACTTGAGGCAATCCGGTCTAACAGCAACTGCTTCTCTAAAATATTCTCCCTGTGCTTCCCTAACAATCGGAGGATCGCATTGCCGAATTGGCGGATAGCTTTGCCTAGTTTATCGGTTTCTGAAGTGAGCAAGGATGAATGAACAGGAATTTTAGGGCTCTTCAAACAATTCCACCGCTGGCGTATAAATTGCAAAAGGACCTCATGTTTAAGAAAGGGGTTTTGGAGGGCTTCCATCACATTTTTAAGCTGCATGCCCACATCGCGCATTCCGACGACTCCAATGAAGGCCCGCATCACTTCATTCGAGCCTTCTCCGATCATATTCAGGCGGGCATCGCGCATCATTCTTTCATAAGGTTCATCTGTGAAAAAAGAACGGCCGCCAAGAATTTGCATAGCATCATAGAGGATACTCCACAATGAATCGCTGGTAAATACCTTTAACATCGCCGCCTCAAGCATAAAATCATCTGCTTTAGAGTCGACTAATCCTGCAGTCATATAGGTAGTAGCATCCATAGCGTATGCCAAAGCCGACATCGTTGCGATTTTTTTCTTTACAAGCCCAAACGAAGCCAAAGGCCGTTTGAATTGCCAGCGGTTCACGGCATGCAGTGTTGCCTTTTCAACTAAAGCTTTGGCTGCGCCGGTGCATGCCGCTCCGAAAGTGGTTCTTCCAAAATCAAGCACTGTCAAACACACTTTCAAGCCGCCGCCTAGCGGACCTAAGATATTTTCTGCAGGCACTTCCAGATTTTTAAATTCCAAGTTGGCTGTCTTTGATCCCCTCATCCCTACTTTGTCCAAAGCATGAGCTGTGATAGTGAAACCAGGCATATCAGGGTTGACCAAAAAGGCTGTGATTTTATCCTGCTTTCCCTGAGGAGTCTCCACTTCTGTCTGTGCCATCACTGTCAGAACCTGTGCAATGCTGCCATTTGTTGTCCATTGCTTTTTTCCATTGATCCTATAGACATTTTTTTCTGGAATAAAAACCGCTCTAGTTTCAACACCGCTGGCATCTGAACCTGCATTCGGTTCCGTCAGTGAAAAAGCAGCCAAGGCCTCTCCACGGGCTAAATTCGGCAACCAGCGCTTTCGCTGCGCCTCAGTTCCGAATAGCAATAGGGCTTTTAGGCCAATGCTTTGGTGGGCATTCACAAAAAGGGCCGTCGAGCCGCAACGGCGTGAAATCGCTTCAACAACACGGCAATAAGCATACTGAGACATGCCTAAGCCTCCATATTCTTTAGGGATGGTCATTCCCAAGACTCCTAGCTCCCCAAGCCCTTTAATGACATGATCTGGAATGGAAGCAATGCGATCGATGGCCGCAGGATCTATTTCCTTTTGGATGAAGTTATCGACTTTGGACAAGAACTCATCTACTTTGTTTTTCTCTGCACTGTTCTCTTTAGGATATGGGAAAAGTTGATCAGAATCTAACAGGCCAAAATACAACTTTTTTGCAAAGCTTGACTTTTTTTCGCCTGAAAAAATCAGTTCTTCCGCTAAACGCCTCTGCTGTTCATCCATGCCCCCACCTCTTCAACTCCATCTATAGAATATAGAATTTTAATTGAACAGTTGAAACTGATAGTCAGGTTCACTTGATTTCCTGAATGAAATTTAAAATTTCTGTCCCGTCTTCGTTCACGAATAAAATCTTTATTTTTTCTTTGTCTTCACATTCAGTTCAGGAAATAATTCTTTTATAGTCCACGGACATTCTTCAGGAAATTTTTTTTCGTCTAATCCTGTTTCAGAAGAAGCATCTAATCTTGCAGCGTAATAAGCATCTTTAAAAATTCCGGGAAGATATGTTTTCAAACTAGGGTTTTTTTTAATCAATTTCTCGATTTGAAATGTAGCATTTTTTATCGAGTTATCCCATGAATTTGAATGCTTTTCAGGCTGGTATTCTATTTTCAATTTATGCATAAGAAGATTTGAAATATAGCTTTCAAGAGCTCTCTGTAATGAAATTCCCAATGATTCGATCTCCTCTCTCAAATGATCAATGTCCAATTTTTCTAACTCTCCTTTTTGCAACAAATTAGCCTGTGTTTTTGTCCATTTGAATAAATCTTTGTCGTATTCCAATTCTTCTATTTTAGAAGCAGGAGCACAGACAGAAAGTCTTTTAGGATTTGATTTCCTTGTTATTTTTTCCTTTTTCATAATCACCTCGCTTTTCCTATGATACACCTCATTTACAATTTTAAAGAATACAACTATTTTATTTAATTTTATACGTTAAGAACAGAAAACGCACTGTCTAGAACCCAAGCCGAAGAAATTGGAGGTATAGTTAATTTTAACGGACAGATCGGTATTTTTGAACTGAAAAAAATAATTGAACAATCAGATGACTTAGAGTGAACTTAAATTTCACTTTTGTTATATTGAATTCGAGATGATAAGTTTTTTAAGAATATTATGCTAATCATTAGTCATCGAGTTTTTTAGTCGTTTGGGTTCAAACATAGGATATTCTATGAAAAACAATACTTTAGACTGGCTTCAAGAATGGTATGCTGAACAATGCCGAGGAATTGGAGTTGAAGGAAATGGCATTTTAATTCAGGCTTTAGAAAAACCCGAATGGTTGATAAAAATCAACTTGCATGTCGCAAGCCTAGGCGCTAAGCAGTTTCAGGATCTTGCCATTCAACGCTCAATTCATGATTGGCTAATTTGCAAAGTTCAAAACAATTGTTTTCATGCTCATTGCGGCCTGCACAATTTAATCGAAGTGATAGATATTTTTCGCCAATGGGCATTAGATAAAAACCAAAGAATATGGAAAAAAAAATTTACTGTGGAAAAAGCACCCGATTTTAAAATGCTCTCTCTTTTTCTCTTCCGTGAAGATGAAATTAAACATTAATCAATCCACTCCAAATAGCTGCAACAACCTGTCTAAATCATCTAAATTATAATAATCTATTGTAATCCTTCCTCTTTTTCCTTTCCCTTGGATGAAAACTTTGGTTCCCAATCGCTGCTGTATTTTTTCAGCCAACTGCTCCAAGTAAATGTCTCGATTGACATAAACAAGCCCTTTTTTCTTTGCCTTTTCCATAATTCGATGAGAGGCCTCTTCTGTTTCACGGACATTTAACGCATCTCTAATCACAATCTCGCAAAGAAGATTTTGCTTTTCAAATCCTTCCAAAGACAAAATGGCTTTAGCATGTCCCATCGTAATTGCGCCTTCATTTAGATGGTCTTGGATTTTTTTGGGTAAGCTTAATAATCTCAAATAGTTCGCCACTGTCGATCTTTTTTTGCCGACCCGCGTCGCAAGAGTGTCCTGATTGAATCCAAATTGTTCAATCAAGCTTCGCAAAGCTTTAGCAATTTCGATAGGATTGAGGTCGACTCTTTGAATGTTTTCGATAAGAGCTGCCTGAGCGGAAATACATTGGCTGCTATGGCGAACTATCACAGGTATTTTTTCAAGTCCCGCTAATTTAGCTGCCCTTAACCTTCTTTCTCCCGAAACAAGTTCAAAAGTATCTTGTCCATCCATTGGACGCACAAGTGGAGGATGTAAGATTCCAATTGTTCGAATAGATTGAGCTAGCTCTGCTAACTCTTCATCAGCAAAATGTTTCCTTGGTTGAAAGGCATTTGTTTGAATTTTTGACAGCGGTACTTCTATCAACTCTTCTTGCAGAGATTTTTCGTCTTCGTTCATTTTCCTCTTTACATTAAAAGGATTAAGTATATGATTAAATATGCTCATTTTCTAAATTCATACCCCAGTTGCAAAATGAAAAAATCGCATTCAAACCAACATATAAGCTTAGATAACACTGGTTTCTCAGACACTTTTGCAGATCATCCCTTAGTGCAATGGATATCTGAAAACGGCCGCCTGCTCATGTGGATCTTAGGAGCTCTTATTATTTTGGTATTTTTCCTTTATCGCACCTTAGGAGCCTCCAGCTCAAATGCAGAAGGCGATTATCTTTATGCGGAAAAGGAGTTTATCATTTTCCAAAATAGTGTCAATAGCAAAGAAGACACTAAAACTCGCCAAGCGGCATTAGATAACTTAACCGCCGTCTTAAAAAAACACCCTGAAATACAAGCTAAATACGATGGCCCCATTGCTCAAGCCTTAATTAATGTTGGCGATATTAAGGAAGCAACAGTTTTTGCAGATAGAACTTTAGCCCGTACAAGTATTGAAAATCTTCCTTTATATACGGACTATGCCAAGACGACCCTGAACATCTCCAACCATCATTACGAGGAAGCTTTTAAACAAGCGCTAAATCTTAAGCAACAAATGTTAGATGCCGCAGCACCCGCTGTCAATAAAGCGGATCAAAAAGCCTTTGGAGACTTCCTTTATGCTTTCAATCTTCTCAGGATTGCCATGCTTAGCCAACAAATTGGAGACAAAGGACATGAGTTAGCCGCTTGGCAAGAATTACAATCCCTTAACCCAAAAACAGAATCTTTAGAAGCCATTAAGCAGGTTTTTCAAGAAGGTAAAACATCGCTTCAAGATTACATTCAAACAAGGGAAAAAACTTTAAAATAAATGATGGAATTAAATTTTAAATGCAATCTGTTGCATCATTTTTTCATTTTTGGTAAATATAATTTAGATGCCCCTAATCTTTAGGGATCATCATTTGATCTTGGATAGAAATATCCTAATTTGAACAAGCCCGGAAACAGTGGACAGCCATGAGCACAAAAGGAGGTGACATTAGGCAATATAAAAACGCAGGTCATAGATCAAGAAAAGGCTCAGGGTGATCTCTAAGCTTTATTTTGATACTGGACTGCCGTTTGCTGCTCGAAACCACAAACTTTGGGTCATTTTAGAAAACTAGATATAGAACTTGTAGAAGTCCACCTCGTGAGTGTGGGCTATGCAAGATAAAAAATAAAATCGAAGAGAATTTATCCAAACTTCGGGAAAAATTCCGGGTTAGGATTGTAGATCGATGTAATTTTACAAAAGGAAGATGGTAGAAAAAAATTTATGAACATTTAAACTCTATCATTTATGACTTTGGGGTTCTTTGCGCTTGGTTTTTCAGCATGAAAAAGCAAGCCTTCGTTTTAACCAAACTCTGGATTAAACCGAAAGATCGATGATAAGTTCTCTTCTAGCTACCTTTAAAAAAGGTAGATGGAGATAAATTTGAGCCCTAAACATAGTACATTAGCTTATGATGAGGTGAATGAACACGCTGAAGAACATCAGTCAGTCGTTGGTTTTGAACCTGAATTAAATCTCATCATAAACATGCGATCAATGAATATGAAAAGCTCTTCTGCCCAAGTTGTTAAGATTGGGGGAAAAGTCACTGTTTCTTTCTAAGCGTCTGATTAGGAAGAAAAATTGTTTAAGGCGGCTATCCAATAGCCGCCTTTTTTTTTTGGGGCTCTGCCCCAAACCCCGCCAAAGGGTTTTAACCCTTTGGAATCCCATTCCCTAATTGTGAGGATAAGTTTTGAGTTATTAAAATTCATGTTTGCTCTCTAAATGGCTGATAAACAGTTTTTTGTGATTATTTTAAAAAATACCTGTTTACAATTTATTCATCATGGGATTAGGGTGAAATTAAGAAGGCAAAGTGAAAGCCCTATGATAAACCTACTCAAGATATGTTCATTGACATATAGTCTAAACTGACTGACTCATCACCAGAAAAAATTGTCAAATTTAATAATATTTCGAATTTGGTAATTTGAACAAATTATTCAAAGAGAAATTTATGGTATACGAAATTTGTGCTGGAATTTCAACCCTTGTTTTTATTGTTATAGCCTACTACTTGATTAAAACTCTTATTTCATTACAAAGATCTTTAAAAGAGATAAATGAAATTACAAAAACATTAGAAACAAAAATGGAACCACTAAGCGAGGAAACGATCACACTAATTCATCATTCCAGTCATCTAACGAAATCGGTAGCAGAAAAAGTGGATGCCCTCGATCCCCTCTTTAAAACGATATCTCATCTTGGCTCAATGGCTGAACATGCGACATGTTCCATTAACGAAAAAATTGATCAAGAGAGAAAAAAAAAACAATGGAAGCTAGATGATATCATTGAATTAGCTACTCTAGGATTATTGTTATGGCAACAAATCAAAAAAGGAGACAAATATGGCAAAAATTAAACAAACGGAACAAAATGAGAGCTCTAGTCAAGCAAGCAATCTTTTGATTAGTGCTACCGCAGGCACCATTATTGGAGCGACAGCAGCCCTCTTATTAACGCCAAAATCAGGTAAAAGATTGCGAAATGATTTATATGAAGCCTACGAAAACATTTCTGAAAAAGGGCAAGACATAATTGAAGATGTTGTAGAAAGGGGTCAAAAGGTTGCTGATTCTGCATCGGAATATGCAGCAAACATTAAAGACGGCGCTGCCAATATGCTTGGTACCTCACAAAATTCCACTTCTAATACTAATTTAATATTGGGAGCTCTTGGTGGGGGAATTTTAGGTGCTGCTGCCATATTTTTACTTCTTCCTTCTCATGATGATGATAACACTGAAGGCTTAACATCTAAAATAAAAGCTGCTGCAAAATCTGCTAAAAAGATCAACTGGATTGAAACTGCCAAAGATATTATGGAAACCATCCAATCTAAAGTCAGCGATTATCCTCAGCATAATGGTTCTGTAGCAGCCGAGGAAGAGGACGAAGAAGGATCCCATGAAAAATCTACTTTTCATGATGTGTTAAAATTGGCATCGACTGGTTTGCGATTATGGCAAAACGTGAAAAAAAGGAGATAGTCATGTTTCAAAAAAACAGTAAAATCCTCATTGGAGGAGCTCTTATAGGAACGTTGCTAGGTGCTTTAAACAGCATCCTCAAACCCAAAAGAAAATATATGCTCTCTCAAATGGCAAATCAAACAAAGGGATGGACAGACAAGGTTCGCAATATGAGTCAAAACGTGTTAAATGAAGTTGATCACTGGAGAACACCTCCGCAGGGAAGGGGTAAATTTTTTGCAAGCGGCACCCTTTTTGGTATGTTAGTGGGTGTAGGAGCAGCTTTATTGCTCACTCCTAGATCTGGTAAACAGCTTCGCACTGAACTGACAAAAAAATACTATACGCTAGCGGACAAAACTCAAGAAATCCTAAATTTTATGAATCATGAACATCTCAATGGAATAAAAAAACGGCCAGTTATAAAAAGTTCTCGACAACTGATTAAAACTGCCAAATCAAAAATTAGAACAAGATGAAGGCATTGGGTACCATCACGAACATTGCCTACACTTTGATTGAATCCTTCGAGTTTGACTGAACGAATTCTTTCAAAGTGATATTGTCATTGGTATTTAGCAAGGCCTTGTAATAGGAATCGGAATCGGATAACAATACCGGGTATTTTTCGATCAAAAGATTGTCTAATAGATTGCTAAGATCCTGAAAACGAATCGTATCCGGATTTTTTGTTATAACCAAAGAATTGTCCTTCCCTTCAGCAAGGATACCAGTATTGAATAATTGCTCGGAGATTTGCTGCATCGTTCTGGTGGAAATCCCGAGTTTTTGTGCTATCTGATCAATTGTAGGAGGTAAACGACCCTCCAAAAACTCCTGAGTACAATGCACAAAAATCCACAGAACGATTTGTTTTTTATTTATCCATTCATAGCGTTTATTTTCGGAATTGATAGGTTTTATTTCCAACTGTGTCGCTAATTCAGCCCCTGCCAAAAGAACAGACCAGCTAGTATTCATCCAGACAAGAAACAAAGGCAGAGCAGCAAAACTGCCATAAATAGCTCCATAACTGCTCACCCCTATTTGAAAATAAATATAAATCCACTCCATGATTTGATAAACTGAACCGGCGATAATCCCTGCGATTGCAGCATACTTCCACTGAACTTTTGTATTGGGAATAAAAATATAAACAAAGAAAAATAAGATCCAATTAATGATAAAAGGAGAGAACCTAAGAAAAAAAAGAATATAGGGGCTCACTGTTTGGAAAATATAGTTTTGATGGGAAAACTTGTTAAATAGTGCGATGGTATATAACAAGAGACTACTCGAAGCCACCATAAAAAGAGGGCCAAAGATCATCATGATGAAAGCGTCGTGAATTTGCTTAATAAAGGATCTGTCTTTTTTGATGCCCCATATTCCATTCAGCGAATGTTCCATATTGCTGAAAAGTTGTATGGAGGTCCATAAAAAACTAACGACGCCTATCAAAGCAATGACCCCACTATGTGTTCTTTCTAACATGGAATAGGCAAATGAGATGACCTGTTCCGCTAACTGAGGCTGTTCCAATAAACGCGACTTAACTTCAATTTCAAGATACTTTTCAAAACCAAATCCTTTAGCGATGCCAAAAGCAATAGCAAGGATAGGAACAATTGAAAGCAAAGAATAAAATGTCAACGCAGACGCTTTATAAAAGCAGTCATCTAAAGTGAACTTTTGTAAAGTTCCTACGCAAATTCTGAAAATATAGCGGGAATAACACCTAACAAGTCTGAACATAATAATCCGTAATACTGATTTTATCGCGGCAAAGAGAGATCCTCTTTCTTAAGTGCGGGAATAATCTACCATAAAGACAGCTCGGGTTATTTTCTTTAACACTATCCTGTGAATCACTTTTTGTCAATATTTAAATTTAGGTTTAAATTTAAGGCAAGTCTTAGAAACTTCAAAAGGTTAATTAACAAAACACAAATTTAAACAAACTTTAAAGTAAAATGGGTGCAATTAAAAATGAGGTGCCCGTGTCTGCATGGGCATCAGGCTCAGCCATGTACATCAATTTCTATCAGGATATGCAGGATCGTCGCTAACGCTCCGGCAGTATAGGAAGGATAGAATTTTTATCCTTCCTATCCTGCCGGAGCGTTAGCGACGATCCTGCATATCCTGATAATAGAAAAGGCCAAAGTAGTAAAATGAGGTGCAAAAGGCTGTCAACCTTCTCTAACATTAAAACAACAAGTTTGAATTGCTCAGTTATTTATTAATGTTAAATAATTTTATAAATGACGCTGTGAATTTAGGAAATTTAGATTCTATTTCAGATAGTTTTATAATTAGATCTTTTTGATTTTTCTCATCAATACTACAATCTTCTTTGATAGATTTGATGCAGTCACCAATACTTAATATACGATCTCGAAAATATTTAAATTTAACATTTTCTAAAGTTAATTTTTTATTAATTTCAACAAAAGCTAATTCAATTGGAGTAAGCCCTTGATTGTTTTTTTGTCCCAGATAACAACCAAAATTTAATAATTTTTGTGCTCCACTTATATTTCCAGTTCTTAACATATAATGAAGAAAATTATTCCCTAAATCATCTATTTTATTTATATTAGAAATTTTATTTATATCCTGAGTATTATTATAATATGAATCTATTAATGATACTGAAAATTCATAGTCACAAAAATTAAAAATATTCTGCAAGAGTTTGATTTGATCATTATGTTCGAAAATATAATTATCTCTATTTTCTCCCTCAATCAATTTTATGCATTCGTAAACATCAAGGAGCTCGCTTTTCATTTCGTTTATTATCTTCGGAGGAACATATTCACTGCATTCAATTTCCTCATTCTTTTCATTAATTCCTTTGCAAACGAAATCAATTGCGGTTTGTTCTTTGAAGTTTTTCAACTGTGGATTTCCTCCCCATCCCAAAAATTTTTTTATCCCTTCTTTATCATACTTTTGTAGCATATAATGAAGAGCACTATTGCCATGGTTATCAACTGCATTAATATCAGCTTTAGCTTCATGAAGCATGTCTAAAATAAGAAGATACTTCGGATCGGGATCGTTTTTCTCATATTGTTTCACAGCTACTAAAAATGGAGTAGTTCCATAGCTTTTTGTATTTACACTCTCTTGGTAGATATTTAGTAAAAATCGTAAAACATCTAAGCTTCCTGCTTGCAATGCTAACACGATGGGAGACTCCGGAGCAAAAATTTTATTTAAATTAGTATTATCTTTAACTAGTTTTTCAATGTCCGCTAAAACATTTGTTCTAATTAAAGTAATTATATAATCTTTGGTTCCAGCTTTTTTACTATCTATTCCAATATGACCTATACGTGGATACCATTTATATTGCTTATCTGCAAATGCAGCTGTTAGGTTGCGTTCATTTAACTCATAATAATAATCGTTATGAACAATTGGCTCCCAATTATCATTTAAATCTTTAGAGATAGGCACAAGATTTTTCTTTAATCCTACAATCGTGATTTGCTCTTCAAGGTTATGGTATTCTTTTCCCATGGTTGGGGGTTCTACAGCAAGACCAAAGGGATTGTCATGGGCGGCATGTATCATTTCATGTCCTAATGAAAGAAATAGGGGTTGTTCGGCACTTATTTGGCGTTTTCCTGAGGGATGCATTTCTATAACAGCACTATCTTCAGGGTTTATTACGATAGTCCTGGTATAAGGTATATATTGAGATTCCCCCTTTACAATACGAAGATCTTTTTCGGAATTGCAAATTTTCTCGATCATTTTTCTTCCAATCTCTCTGGTTAGCAACATTTTAATAGCTTCTTCCATTTTATTAGCAAAGTTGGGATCTGCCTTATCATTTTTTATTTTTGAATCCCCCGTACATATTTTATTTAGTAATAAAGTAATTTCATTAAAACGACTCTCTTTTATAGCATTTATAGGCATAGATCCACTGTATTTATCTTTAAATATCACTAAATCAGTACCGATAAATGCAGAATCCGTAGGGATTTGGATTTCACGTAAATTTGATGTCAGAACATCATCTAACTCTAGCTCCATATCCGGATCAATATCAGGCTCATTTATTTCTGAATAAGGAGCTAGTCTTGATATGGTTAACTGATCGTCTTCTTTTGATAAAAATTTTTGTGGTTCATGGGTTTGAGATAAAACATTTCTTGCACTAATATCAGTTTTTCTTTCCCTTATTTCCTTTGGCGAGAGATTTATTTTTTCCTTTTCTTCTTTTTTATGAGGAAAATAAGGCGGCGTTGAGCCTTTAAGTGGCTCCATAATTTTCTTGCTCCTTCAAAAAGTTATAATAATTGTATGTTTTTAATTTATTAAAAAAGAATCATTTTTATGATACATCATTTTTAATTATAATAGCAAAGAGAATCGGTATAACTGAAAGTGACAACTCATTGTGTTTGACTTAATTCTTTATTTTCGGCATACAAGTGCTACCCAGATTTGAACCATCTCAAAAAACAGGATTAAATTGAAAGAATTAGATGCGCTTGTCGCGCTATCCACCGTTTCTCATTTAGGCTCTGTCAAAATACGGCTTTTAGTCAAGTACTTTGGCTCAGCTATTGCTGCGATGGCAGCATCTTCAACCGAAATACAACAACTTCCTGGTTTTGGCCCAAAAATCACGGCGGGTTTGGAAGCAATGCGGAATAGTGATACATGGAAAAAAGAGCTCGAATTAGCAGAGCGTATGCACGTGAAGCTTATTCCTTGGACAAGCCCGGAATACCCGAAACGCCTCCTTGAAATCGACGATTATCCCATATTATTGTACGTGCGAGGGGAAATCAAAAGCAAAGATTCACAAGCTATTGCTATCGTAGGTACACGCCATCCTACAATTTATGGATTGGAAATGGCTGAAAAATTAGCTTGCGATCTTGCTTCCTCAAGCTTTACAATTGTAAGTGGACTTGCGAGAGGAATCGATACGGCAGCTCACCGCGGAGCCTTGCGGAATGGAAGAACAATTGCAGTCATTGGATCCGGATTAGCTGATATCTATCCTGCTGAAAATAAAGGCTTGGCTGATGAAATTGCTCAAAATGGGGCCTTGATCAGTGAATTTTCCATGAGGACCCCCCCGGATCGGCAAAATTTTCCTCAGCGCAATAGAATTGTGAGCGGATTGAGTCTTGGAACGCTTTTGGTGGAAGCGCCTATTAAAAGCGGTGCGATGAGCACCATGGAAAGAGCTAAAGATCACAAGCGCAAAAGATATGCATTGCCGGGAAGAGCAGATGGAGAACAATTTCGCGGCAATCACGCCCTTATTAAACAGGGTGTTCAACTTATTGAAAATGCCCAGGATATCGCAAATAGCTTTGATTTCTTATTTCAAAACATAAAAGATGATAGAATTATATACACAAAGAAACTATCATTGGAAAAAGAGGAAGAAGAATTATTAAAAATCCTTCCCTCTGAAGAGATGACTTTGGAAGAGATTTCAAGACGGACGGTTCTCCCCATCGCAAAATTAAATGTATTGTTAATGAGTTTGATTTTAAAAAAAGCCATTAAAGAATATCCAGGTAAAATCTATAAAAAGGTGTTTTGTCACAATGGGTAAATCGCTGATCATCGTAGAATCTCCCACGAAAATCAAGACTTTAAAAAAGTTTCTGGGATCAAACTTTATCTTTGAATCCTCGATGGGACATATCCGTGATCTTCCTGAAAGAGAATTTGGGATTGATATCGAAAATGACTTTGAGCCTAAATACACCATCATGCCGGATAAAACCGATGTCATTAATAAGCTAAAAAAGGCAGCTAAAGAGGCTGAAACCGTCTATCTCTCACCAGATCCAGACCGTGAGGGAGAAGCGATTGCATGGCACATTTCCCAAATCCTGCCAAAAGAAACAAACATCATACGCGTCAGTTTTAACTCATTCACAAAAGACGCCGTTTTAAAAGCTCTGGACCACCCAAGGGAAATCGATACTGCTTTGGTCAATGCACAACAGGCACGTCGTTTACTTGACCGCATTGTGGGCTACAAAATTTCACCTATTCTCAATCGGCGCATCCAACGCGGCAAGGATGGTTTTGTGTCAGCAGGCCGCGTTCAATCGGTCGCTCTAAAATTAGTGGTTGATAGGGAAAAAGAAATCGAGGCTTTCAAACCCGTTGAATATTGGAATTTAGCCGCCATCCTCCAAACGGAAAACGATCCACGTAACTTTAGAGGCTCGTTATATTCAGTAGATGGACACCGCGTTGAAAAAGAAGCTGTTGAAGGTAAAAAGTTCTACATTATCAATTCCAAAGAAACAGCCGATGCTGTTTTGAAAAGGATGAAAAATCAGCCACTCAAAGTTGAAAGCGTTGAGAAAAAAGAAAAAAAACGCAATCCCGTGCCCTCCTTTATCACCTCAACATTGCAAATGGAAGCCAGCCGCCACTTCGGTTTCTCTTCAGCTAGAACAATGAACATTGCCCAAGGTCTTTATGAAGGGGTTGACTTAGGCAATGAAGGCGCTGAGGGTTTGATCACCTATATGCGTACAGATTCCGTTAGGGTGGCACCGGAAGCTTTAGAAGATGCCAGACAGTTTATTCTCAAAACCTACGGAAAAGAATTCCTGCCGGACCAGCCCAAAGTATACTCATCGAAAAAAAGCGCACAAGATGCCCATGAAGCCATACGTCCAACAAATCTGATGCATCCACCCGAAACTGTCCAGCCTTTCCTGAGCAAAGAACAATTTATGCTTTATCAACTTATCTGGCGCCGATTCCTTGCCTCCCAAATGAATCCTGCTATCTTCGACACCGTTAGTGCCGACATTTCATGCGGAAAAGATGTCCTATTAAGGGCCACAGGATCTGTCATGAAATTTCAAGGGTTTTTAATCGTCTATGAAGAAAAAATCGACGAAGAGGACAAAGACGATGAAAGCCGTATGTTGCCTCCGCTAGAGGAAGGTCAAAATCTGAAATTAGTTGAATTTACATCAGAACAAGCTTTTACGCGTCCGC
>Ga0206843_10106_pt1 | contig 28613 bp, 32 predicted proteins | sample Alteio_BWOrgCont_21_FD_152869 | JGI IMG/M metagenome (GOLD analysis project Ga0206843, IMG submission 152869) | Enriched cells from forest soil in Barre Woods Harvard Forest LTER site, Petersham, Massachusetts, United States -... | ecosystem: Environmental > Terrestrial > Soil > Temperate forest >...
TAGGCCTTATGTTTGTGAGCGGAAAATATGTGGAGTTGGGAAGCGGGACTTCATGGTCTTTCCCGCAAGAAAGTTGTTGGTGAAAATGCATTATATTTATAAATCCTGACTCATCAAACATTCATAACACTATTACAGAATGAAGCTCGATCGTTACGAACTTAAAGCCGGTAAAAACTTAACTGTTTTTGAATTTATCAGCGATGGCCCAAGAGGACAAATATCCAAATTAATCCAGTTTACTCCAACCAATTATAAGGACCTTTACAACCTGGCTTTTGGCGACAAACATACTGAAACAGGCCAAATTGATGATTCCGTTATTTCAAATAATGGCGATAGCGAGCGGGTATTGGCTACAGTAGTAGCAACTGTTTATGCTTTTACTGATAAATATCCTGAAGCGTGGATATACGCCACCGGCAGTACTAAAGCGCGAACACGCCTTTACCGAATGGGGATCTCTAAATATTTGGAAGATGCCAAAAAAGACTTTGTCATTTTTGGCCAAGTTCATAATGAATGGGAAGCTTTCGTTGTTGGCCTGGATTGTGAAGCGTTTGTGGTGAAAAGAAAAAATCGTAAATTTGAACTATGAGAACAATAAGAGAACTCAACAAGAGTAATGTGCCGGTTGTTCGTATTGACGAGTCGCTAGACAAGTACGATAATGTGATATTGTTTCCCGATAAAGTAGCAAAAGCTAATGAAATGTTGCGGACTGTCGGCCTTCCTAAGGTAAACAGAAAACGTAAACACGCTTAACAGAAATATTACCACAGCAAAGCACTAGCCCCAAGTATCGCAGCATCAGCATCGGGTAGCGTGGATTGCAGCAGAGCAACTTTATTTTTATAAATGTGGAGCATGTTCTCTTCCATGTGTTTGCGTGTGGGATCAATGATAAGGCTACCCCCACGAGCAAGCCCGCCGAAGAAGATGATAGCTTCCGGCGAGGTTATGGCTACTGCATCGGCCAATGACTGGCCAAGTATTTTGCCGGTATAGTCATAGATCTCCAGCGCGAAAGCATCGCCCTGTTGTGCGGCTTCCTGTATTATTCTGCCTGTGAGTACGCCATCCACATTACGCAATAAGGTAGCATCGCTACGCTCACTGAGCCACTCATTCGCTGTGATAACTATGCCTGTGGCCGAGGCATATCTTTCCAGGCATCCGTTGCGGCCACAGTTGCACTTTCTGCCATCTCTCACCGCTATTACATGGCCCAGCTCCCCGGCAAAGCCATCGTGCCCGTAGATCATGTGGCCGTTTGCCACAAAGCCGCTGCCCAGGCCCGTGCCCAGTGTTACTACTATAAAATCTTTCATTCCCTTTGCTGCGCCATACATCATTTCGCCTATAGCGGCGGCATTCGCATCATTATTGAGCGTGGCTTTTAAGCCAAATTCCTCTTCTATTATCTTCACCATGGGTATCACGCCCCGCCATGGCAGGTTAGGTGCAAACATGATCTCACCTGTATACACACTTCCATTTGGCGCACCTATGCCTATACCTACAATGTTCTCTTTACCCACCTTTTCTATGGCTGGCAGTAGTTCTGTTTTTAATGCAGCAATGTAATCACCTGCTGTGGCATGGCCGGTAGTTGGCAGGGTGCCTTTTATCAGTATTTCGCCATTCCTGTTTACGATGCCATAAGCGGTGTTGGTGCCGCCGGTGTCAATGCCTATTGCGAGGGGTTGATTCATTTAAAGTAATTTAGAACGCATATTTAATTGTTCATTCATTAGCTACCCTACAGGAGTAAACTAGGGGTCCGACCTCGATTGAGCGAAGAATAGAACTGAACCTGTCATGTTTCGACGGGGCTCACCATGACAGGATCTCTATTGAACTTTTCCAAAAAAAGGGCGTCCTGGCTTACGAATTTCGGCTATCTTCCAGCAAAATATTGTCTATCAGCCGTATCTCCCCAATTTTTGCCGCTATAAGCGCTACCATGGGCGTATCGCTTTTGTAGTTATCAAGCAATGTTAAGTCCCGTGCATCTGCAAGGGCCACATACTCTGTTGCGAAACCTTTTGCGGCCAACAAGTCTTCACATTCCTTTCTCACCAGCTCAAAGTTGTCGCTGTTCTGTTTTGACTCGATAGATACCAGGCACTGGTAAATGCAGCCCGCTACCAACCGCTGTGGTTCTGTAAGCCTGCGGTTGCGAGAGCTCATGGCCAGCCCATCGGCCTCTCTTGTGGTGGGGCATATTTCCATCTTCAGGCCGTTCAGCGCCATTATATCTATCAGCTTACGCACTACCATGCATTGCTGGTAGTCTTTCTGGCCCATATATAATGCCGTGGGCTCTACTATTTCCAGCAGCCTGCCCACTACCTGCCCTACCCCCTTAAAGTGACCTGGCCTTTTTGCGCCTTCCAATATTGTATCGAGGTAGCCAAAGTCGTATACCTTTATGTTATCCTCCCCACCAGGGTATATCTCTTCTACCGATGGCAGAAAAAGCATATCGCACCCTGCTTTCAGCAGAAGCTCCATATCGGCATCTACAGATATGGGGTACTTTGCCAGGTCGCTTTTGTCGTTAAATTGTGTGGGGTTCACAAATATGCTGCATACGGTGAGCATATCCTCGTTTTTCGCTTTTTGTACCAGCGATATATGCCCGGCATGGAGGGCGCCCATGGTGGGCACAAAACCAATATTCCTGCCTTTGCCTTTTTGCCCGGATATATATTGTTTTAAATCTTCTATCTTCTTAAAGACGACCATATAACTATTTTGAACAACGGGAGTGCAAAGTACGGTTGGAATTCAATATTTTCGTAATTTTGCAGACATTTCTATAATTGCACTAATAACTAATTTTTACCAAATGTCTGCAGACACAAAGAAACGTGTTTTAATTATTGCCAACGAACTTTCTCCCTATACCGAGTTTACTGATTTTGCTCAGATACTCAACAAGCTTGCCATTAAGACTTTCGACTCAGGCCTTGAAGTACGGGTTATTATGCCCCGCTTCGGTGTTATCAATGAGCGCCGCCACAGGCTGCACGAGGTGGTGCGCCTGTCTGGTATCAATGTAATTATTGACAAAGACGACTATCCATTGATCATAAAGGTAGCATCGTTGCCTAACGCCCGCCTGCAGGTTTACTTCATGGATAATGAAGATTACTTTAAGCGCAAGGCAGTTTTCCGTGATGACCAGGATAATTTCTTCGACGACAACGCAGAACGTATGATATTTTTCTGCAAAAGCGCCTTAGAAACTGTGAAAAAATTCGGATGGCCTCCGCATGTTATCCATTGCCATGGGTGGATGACCTCCCTTGTTCCTTTGTACCTGAAGACCACTTATAAGAAAGAACCGGTTTTTGGCTATTCCAAAGTGGTGTATACAGCCCAGGCCAACCAGTTTAAAGAAAAGCTGAATGCGAATTTTGTAAAGAAAGCACTGATAAGCAACGAGATAAAGGAAAAAGACCTTGATGCTTTTAAAGACGGCACTAACATGGCGCTTACTATAGGCGCCGGTAAATGCGCAGATGTGGTTGTATTCGGGTCGGAGACGATGGACAAAAAAGTAGTAGACGAGCTGAAGCCAGGCCGCTATAAGAAAGTGCTTAAATATGAGCCTGAGTGGAAAGACGATGTGACCCAGCTTTTAGACCTGTATAAAAGCTTAACAGAGTCTTAGTATTTGTTTTACCATCTTAGCCGTTAAATTATAAGTTTTGAAGCATAGTACCTTAAGCCTCCAGGCAATAATACTGTTGAGCCTTGCTGCCCTTTTTACACAAAGTGGCTGTAAGGAAAATACCGTTATCAATTCCAGGGTATCTCCCTCTAATAATGCCATAGGTGTCTTCTCTACTAGCTTACCTTGTATTACACATACTTATTATGACGATACGGTAATTACGAGTACCAATATAGGTGGCATCCCCATCTACCAGGCTGTCGGCAATGTTGCAGATACTTTTTTCGGCACCCTGTCTGGCGCAACCTATTTCCAGGTATTGCCTGATGATTTTACGCCTGGCATTTATGACGATGCAGTTGTGGACTCCGCGGTGCTTGTATTGCCTTATAGCGGCTTTACCTATGGCGATAACGCCAGCACGGATATTACCCAGACCTACCAGGTATTTTATATGACCGATACCCTGGGCTATTATAATACCTATTATTCTTACAATTCCGCCAATATAGATGTTGCCTCGCCACTAAGCGATCCTACTACTATCAACGTATTTCATCTTAAAGATTCTTTGGGGCTGAATATATTGCCGGCCAACTATCCCGGCCTGCGTATAAAACTAAAACTGCCGCAGTTGATGAACAGGATAAAACCGGCTATCGCTATTTTCTCTACAAGTACAAACCCAACTGCCGACTGGCTGAATGTTTTCAAAGGAATTTGCGTAAAGGCTTCTGATTCAAGGCAATTTGCGAAAGCCGTTCCCTACTTTGAGCTTGATGGCTCAGATCTGTATTCTGAAGCAGGTATCGTAGTGTATTGCCGCCTGAATAGTGACCCTACTACTACTATTGCCAAATCTTACTACTACAATACGGGCTCCTGTGCGCACATCAATAATATTACGAGATCTTATGCACACTACCCTGTAAATAACCTGCTGCGCTCTACTGCGGCAAACGACCAGGTAATAGCGCTTCAGAACCAACCGGGCGCAAGTATAGACATAGTAGTGCCCGGCATCAAAGGCTTGCCAAATGGTGTTATTAATAAAGCAGAACTGCGGCTTACGCTCCTTCCCGGTTCCCAGTACAATAATTTTAGTGTCTATAGTGCGCCTGAAAGGCTGTACCCGGTGGGCATTGGCAATGGCAACTATCCTGTGGGCATTACGGCAGGCCTTTCTTACAATGTGGCAGACCGGTACCCGCTCACCAGTACTACTCCGCTGACCGTTATGGATGGCACCATGCATAACCTACCTTCAGGCAGCCAATATTATACTTTCACAGTAGATCTGCCAAGGGAAGTAATGAGCTCTATAGCAGCTAAAAACGATACTATACACCTGCGCCTCAATGGTACCGAAGATTTCTACGGAGCCTTCCATATGGTAGCAGGCGGTGGCAATTACGGTATTAACGGCACTGCCGACACTATGTACAGGGCAAAATTATTTGTTGTATATTCAAAACTTACTAATTAATAATCATGTGCGGCATCGTAGGTTACATCGGGAAAAAGGAAGCATTTCCTATACTGATCAAGGGCCTGAAAAGGCTGGAGTATCGCGGCTACGATAGCGCAGGCATAGCGCTGCTCAACGGCGACATGACCGTGTTTAAAAAAGCAGGAAAGGTAAGCGAACTTGAAAAGATAGTAGACCACGACCACGTGCTGGCCAATATAGGCATAGGCCACACCCGCTGGGCTACCCATGGCGAGCCAAACGACAGGAATGCTCACCCGCACCTGAGCCAGTCTGGCAACCTCGCCATCATACATAACGGTATCATTGAAAACTACTCTGCCATAAAGGAAGAGCTGACCAAAAGGGGTTATGTATTTCATTCTGATACAGACACTGAAGTACTCGTAAACCTGATAGAAGAGGTACAAAAGAAAGAAAATACCACGCTTGATAATGCTGTGCGCATAGCCCTGAACGAGGTGGTAGGCGCTTACGCCATAGTAGTGCTCAATAAAAATAACCCAGACCAGCTGATAGCTGCCCGCAAAGGCAGCCCACTGGTAATAGGCATAGGCGACGATGAGTTTTATATAGCATCAGATGCTTCGCCTATAGTGGAGTATACCCAAAACGTAGTGTACCTGGAAGAGCAGGAGTATGCAGTCATCAACCGCGACGGCCATTACAACATATATACGCTGGGCAATGTAGAGAAATCGCATGAGATAAAGAAGCTGGAATTTTCACTGGAAACAATCGAAAAGGGTGGCTTTGAGCATTTTATGCTGAAAGAGATATACGAGCAGCCAAAAGCCATTGAAGACTCCCTGCGCGGCCGTATGAATGCGCAGAAAGGGTGGATAAAACTGGGCGGGCTGAACGAATACATCAACCGCATAGATAACGCCAAGCGCTTTATCATTACCGCCTGCGGCACATCGTGGCACTCAGGCCTTATAGGCGAGTACCTGATAGAAGACCTGGCGCGTGTGCCTGTAGAGGTAGAGTATGCTTCTGAGTTCCGTTACCGCAACCCTATCATCAACGAGAGCGATGTAGTTATAGCCATCTCCCAGTCGGGCGAAACTGCTGATACACTTGCGGCTATATCCCTGGCCAAAGAAAGGCAGGCGCTGATATACGGTATATGCAACGTGATAGGCTCATCCATAGCCCGCACATCGCACGCAGGGTCTTATACCCATGCCGGCCCTGAGATAGGTGTTGCCTCAACCAAAGCATTCTCTACGCAGATATCCCTTATAACGCTGATAGCCCTTCAGATCGCTATGGTAAAGGGTACCATACCAACATCGAGGCTGCGAACTATACTCTATGAGCTGGAAAACATACCACGTAAAATAGAAGAGACCCTGCTGCTGGATGCGCAGATAAAAGAGATAGCCGCCATATACAAGAATGCTACCAACTTCCTGTACCTGGGCCGTGGTTACAACTTCCCGGTAGCGCTGGAAGGCGCGCTGAAGCTGAAAGAAATATCTTACATACACGCAGAAGGCTACCCCGCCGCCGAAATGAAGCACGGCCCTATAGCCCTGATAGACGAGAATATGCCGGTAGTATTCCTGGCAACCAATAAGAGCGCCTACGAAAAAATAGTATCGAACGTGCAGGAAGTAAAAGCCCGCAAAGGAAAGATAATAGCCGTAGTAACCAAGGGCGACACCCAGATACGCGCCCTGGCAGACCACATAATAGAAGTGCCGGAAACCGAAGAGATACTCTCCCCGCTCATCACTATTGTTCCATTACAGTTGCTGGCTTATCATATAGCTATTATGCGTGGCTGTAACGTGGACCAGCCGAGGAATTTGGCAAAGTCTGTGACCGTGGAGTAGGTGACTGTATTTCACTAAATTAAAAGTCGTCATTGGATTTCATACTTTTGCATCGAAGCGTCACGTATGATGACAAAAGAACAACATATCGCTCACTGGCTCAAATCTTGCGAAGATGATGAGATAACAATGGATGCGCTGTTTGATTCCGGTCGTTACGCCCATAGTTTGTTTTTTGGGCACTTATATCTTGAAAAGATTTGCAAAGCACTTTGGATAAAAAATAACCATGGGAATACACCTCCGTTTATCCATAATCTTTTAAAATTACTAGACAAACTCGATTCAGGATTATCAGAAGCTGATCTTGCTTTTTTAGATGATTTAAATAAGTATCAATTATCAGGAAGATATCCGGAATATACGTTTTCATTACAAAAACAAACAACAAAGGAATATACCATCTACTGCATAAACTACATTAAACAGATTAGCTTATGTTTACGGCAAAAAATTTAAGAAAATACATTTCCGATTACTTAGCAGAGTGTAATAAATTGGGTGTGCAGTTTAAAAAGGTGATCCTTTTTGGCTCTTATGCACACAATACGGCCCACCAGTGGAGCGATATAGACCTGGCGCTTGTTTCTGATGATTTTACAGGAATGATAATCGACGATAATAGAAAAATATCCCGTGCCAATATAAAATTTGTAGACATTGAATCTCACCTATTCAATTCTGCTTATTTCGAGGAAGGCGACCCTTTTATTGAGGAAATAAAAAAGACGGGGAAGGAGATAAAATTACAATAACCTCAAAGAAATCAGGCTAAGCCTTTGGTGTGGTGGTTGAAGCGGAAATCTTTTCGGATTTGTGTATACACAAATAACTCCTATAACACCGTGGAAGAATGACGAAATCTGAAGCAGCAAAAATAGGCAGTAAGCAAGGGCTACGTGCTACCGGCATTGGCCTTTTGATCGCACAACTAATAATGACATTATTCGTCTCGTTAGATGAAGGCTTTTTAAAGGGCGTTTTCTGGTTTATTTCGTTCGATTATAAATTGAATGTTACCGTTGGAGCTGCTATTCTATTGCTTTCTGGATACTTCTTCGGACGTATCGCTGGGAAGATGATTTTGATACAAAACCATAACCATGTTATCATTGGCGTCTTGTCAGGCATGGCCGTTTTAATAACCACGGCTTGTTTATCGGGAGTTTTGGGATTTATCCAAGAGGGTTGGCGCAACATCGGAACTGAAGACAACCCGATTGAGGATTATATTTTTAAGCCTCTATATTGGATTTCCATTTTCGGGTTTATACCAGCCATTTTTGTTGGCCTTTGGTTTAGTTCCCGAATAAAAAGACAGAGAAATAGTGTTTCACCTACATAATGGAATGTCATAGAGATAACTTTACACTTAAATCCTCAACCATCAACTCAACACACTTGCTTACACCTTTTTCTATTCATAAAACCAACCTCTCATCATGGAAATAAAACGCAGTGGCTCACAGCCTTCGGGGAAAGGCCCGGCAGAATATTTTACCGGGCAAGTACGTATTGATCCGCTTAATAGCCCGCCAGAGCCGGCGCGTGTGGCTATGGCGCTGGTGACCTTTGAGGTGGGAGCGCGTACTGCATGGCATACACATCCGCTGGGACAAACATTGATAGTAACGGCAGGTTCCGGCCTTGCGCAGCGCGAGGGTGGCGCTATAGAGCAAATACACCAGGGCGATATTGTATGGTTCTCCCCAGGCGAAAAGCACTGGCACGGCGCGTCAGCCACCACGGCTATGACGCATATTGCTATACAGGAAAAACTCAACGGCTCGCCCGTCGACTGGATGGAGCAGGTTACAGATGAGCAGTATAATAAACAATAAAGACTTTTAAAAAACTACACAATGAAAAAACGCAAACTTGGGAATAGCGGCCTTGAAGTCTCGGCACTGGGGCTGGGCTGCATGGGTATGAGCTTTGGCTATGGCCCGGCGCAGGATAAGAAAGATATGATAGCCCTCATCCGCCTGGCTGTGGAGAAGGGCGTTACCTTCTTTGATACTGCTGAAGTATATGGCCCATTCATTAACGAAGAGCTGGTAGGTGAAGCCCTTGCCCCGTTCAGGGACAAGGTGGTGATAGCTACAAAATTCGGATTTAAAGAGTCACCTGAAGGCGGCAGGTGGTCTGGCTTGGATAGCAGGCCTGAGCATATCAGGGAGTCTGTAGAAGGCTCGCTAAAGCGCCTGAAAACCGATGTTATTGATCTTTACTATCAGCACCGCGTAGATCCTGATGTGCCTATAGAAGATGTGGCCGGGGCTGTAAAAGACCTGATACAGCAAGGCAAGGTAAAGCACTTCGGCCTTTCTGAGGCTGGTGTGCAAACCATTCGCCGGGCACATGCAGTGCAGCCGGTTACAGCGTTGCAAAGCGAATATTCGCTATGGTGGAGAGAGCCGGAAGATGAGCTATTGCCAACGCTCGAAGAGCTGGGCATTGGCTTCGTACCTTTTAGCCCACTGGGCAGAGGTTTTCTCACCGGTAAGATGGATGAAAACGTAACCTTCGACAGTACTGACTTCAGGAATTCGTTGCCACGTTTCAACCATGAAAACCGCAAGGCCAACCAGGCATTCGTTGACCTGATTAGTAGTATAGCTACTCAGAAACAAACCACATCTGCACAGGTTGCACTTGCATGGCTGCTGGCCCAGCAACCGTGGATAGTACCCATCCCCGGCACTACCAAAATTCACCGACTGGAAGAGAACCTTGGCGCCATTGATCTTGAACTTTCAGCAAAAGACCTTCAACAGATCGACGAGTCTGCATCTGCAATAGCGATACATGGAGAGAGGTACGCAGCACAACAAGCCAGGCTGATCAACCGTTAAAAAGTAGCTATAAAAAGCAAAAGCGGCTCTAGGAGCCGCTTTTGCTTTCGAATATCAAAACTCAGCCTTATTCCTCCCCGTAAAAAGCTACTATCTCTTTTCCTTCGCTATTTCTCATGCCACGATACATACCCGCAGAGTTGAAGCAAAACTCATAGTTGCCCTTTGAGTCTACAGCTATAAGCCCGCCTTCACCGCCTATCTTCACCAGCTTGTCTTTTATCACTATAGCGCAGGCCTCTTTAAGAGGCAGGCCCTTATACTCCATCAGGCACGATACATCGTGCGCCACTACCGCCCTCAGAAAATGCTCTCCATGGCCGGTGCAGGAGATACCGCAGGTAATGTTGTTAGCATAAGTACCTGCGCCCACCACAGGGCTATCGCCTATACGCCCAAAACGCTTGTTGGTCATGCCGCCGGTAGAGGTACCCGCGGCTATATTGCCTTGTTCATCCCAGGCAACGGCGCCTACGGTGCCGTATTTATAGTCGGTATTTGGCACAGTGCCTTTCAGGTTATCATCTTTATGATCCAGCTGGTAAAAGTCTGTATCGCGTATCTCCACCCACTGGTCGTAACGCGATCGGTTGAAGAAATATTCATCCGGCGCCATTTCTATCCCCTTGCCCAGTGCAAACTCCGCCGCGCCCTCCCCACTCAGGAACACATGCCCGGAGTGCAGCATCACCTCGCGCGCCAGCTTTATCGGGTTCTTTATATTCCGTACACCAGCTATAGCGCCCGCCATCAGGTTGCTGCCATCCATCAGCGATGCGTCCATTTCGTTCAGCCCTTTTTTGGTAAACACCGCGCCACGCCCTGCATTAAAGAGCGGGTTATCTTCCAATACGCTTATTGCCATTACCACCGCATCAAGCGCAGCGCCACCTTTGCTTAGCACATCATATCCCTTATCCAGCGCTTCTTTCAGCCCGGCAGTATATTGTTCTTCCTGTTCTTTATTCATTATTGCGGGTGTTATGTTGCCTGCCCCGCCATGTATCACTAATGTAAACGGCATCTTTGTTTGGTAATTAGTAGTTAGTAATTAGTAGATGATTAAACGTTGTTTTGTGCCGCCATTACTCTAAGTATACCGCAGTGATCTCGTTGCCTTCCGTCTCCACTTCTATATGCTCCTGCAGTGTAGTGGCCACACTATGGCCCACAATATCGGAATAGATAGGAAACGATTTGTGTTTGCGGTCTACAAGCACGGCCACCATTAGTTTTTTAAGGTCGTAGGTAAGAATGGCGCGCAGGCAGTAGATCATTGTTTTGCCTGAGTTCACCACATCGTCTACCAGTATCACAGAGCGGCCGGTAAGGTCGTCGCTGATCACCATGTTGCCCAGCAGTTTTCGCTTGTTTATGCTTACCGGTATGGTATGGACATGCAACGGGCTAATTTCTTTTAGTATAGCGGCCAGGTTGTCGGCCAGTATTTCACCACCCTTCTTTATTCCTATCAGCGTCACTTCTTTTTCATCACTGTTATGTTCCCATATCTCGTAAGCCATGCGTTGCAGCTTGTACGCTATACGCTCCTTATCGAGTATGAGCACCCGCTTTTTTTTCATAATTATTAGTTTGTTCTTATGGCTACCACAGGATCAAGGCGCGAGGCCGTTCTTGCAGGTAATACCCCTGATAATACACCAACGAATATAGATACAAAAATGCCAATAAAGAAGTTAGCAAACGACAGCGTTACCTGGAAGTCTAACCCATAAGTAAGCACCACGCTTAACAGCAGCACGATAACAATGCCCACAGCGCCGCCAAGCAGGCAAAGCACCACAGCCTCTAAAAGAAACTCCAGTAATATAGATGATCGTTTCGCGCCTATGGCCTTTTTCAGGCCTATGATTTTTGTCCGCTCCTTCACAGTCACAAACATGATATTAGCAATACCAAATGCCCCCACAATTAGTGAAAAACCACCTATCACCCAGCCAATAATATCTACCGTACCAAAAAACATTTCTATCCGCTGGGATACCTGGCTGAGCTGGTTGATGGCAAAGTCGTCGGGCTGCCCGGGCTTTACTTTTCGCATCCTGCGCAGCACGCCTTCTACTTCATACTTTACCTCGGTAATGTCTTTATTTTTGGCTGCCTTCACCGCCAGCATAGGGTCGTAATTGAGTGATCGCACCTCCAGCAGTGCCGCAGCGGCATAGTATGGATAGATGATCGAGTTGTCAAAATCAAAACCGGCCATGTTCTCCCCCACTTTTTTCATTACCCCTACTACTACAAACCTTCTTCCTAAAAAATTGATGCTTTTCCCCAACGGATTTATAGCGCCCGGAAACAAAGAGCTGCTGGTGCCATCGCCCAGCACCACCGTATTGCTACCCGCGTCCAGCTCAGCCGGGCTCAGGTAGCGCCCCTTGTCTATCTCTATATTCTGCAACTTGTCAAAATTAGACATCACCGCATACCCAGGTACACTCGTCAGCTCTGCATCATCGTATTTCACGGTCAGGTCGCGGGTATTCAGGCATAGGGTTGCCATTGCAGCATCGGGCACTTGTGTTTCTATGGCCCTTACCTCCTGTGGTGTCATGCCTGGGCGACGCCAGTACTCCCACCACTTATATTCGCCGCCATCATCCATCCACGGCCAGCGGCCTACATACAGCACATCACTGCCCAGTGTGGCCATATCTTTCTGTATATTGTTTTTAAGGCTATCGAGCACGGTAAGCACCGCTATGATGCAAAAGATACCAATGGTAATGCCCAACAAAGAAAGGAAGGTGCGCAACTTATTAGCCCGCAGCTCCTGGAAAGCCTGTACGGTGCTGGTGCCAATGATCTGCGCAATATTATCCATCTGTGGGCAAATTTAGCGGTTAATTATCTTCTTAATACAATATTTTTGCCCAACTAAACTTACCGATACTTGTCCGCTGCCACCTCTTTCCTGGTCAAAAACCAGGCGCTTAATTACCCGTTATTCCGTAAGTTCCTGGTAGTGCGTTTCAGCGTTATCCTGGCATTGAATATGCAAAGCACTATTATTGGCTACTTTGTATACAACAACCTCACCTGGAACCCGGCAACACAGCATGGCGACCCGCTGGCATTAGGTATGCTCGGCTTATGGGAAGTGATCCCCGCCATCGGCTTCTCCCTGTTTTCAGGGCATATTGTAGACCTCAGGGAAAAGAAAACGCTGATAGTGCAGTGTGTGATAGGCTATTTACTGGTTGCCGGTTTCTTTACCTTCCTGGCGTGGCCGTCTTTAGATCTTCATTTGTCTAAACAGTATGTCCTATGGTTTATTTATGCCGGCACATTTATCGGTGGGGCGTTAAGGGCGTTTCTTGGGCCTTCTTCCTTTGCGTTGCAAGGCATGCTGATACCCAGGGAGCTGTATGCAAATGCAACCACATGGAGCAGCACATCGTGGCAGATAGGTGCGCTTATAGGGCCCATGTTTGGCGGATTCCTCATATTACTAGGGTATGATACTGCGCTTATCACTGTTGGTGTCATAGAGCTTATTTCGCTTGTTGCCATAATGAGAATACCGAAGCAGGCCATTATGCAAAAAGAGAAAGAACCCATAATGAAGAGCCTGACAGAAGGGCTAAAGTTTGTATTCAACACCCAACTGGTGCTGGCGGCGTTGTCGCTCGATATGTTTGCGGTGCTCTTTGGTGGCGCTGTGGCGCTGTTGCCCGTGTATGCAAGCGACATTCTCAACGTAGGCCCCATAGGCTATGGCTGGATGAAGTCCGCACCGGCAATAGGCTCTGTGATAGCGCTGCTGATACTCTCTTTGGTACCGCTCAAAAACAAAGCTGGTGTAAAGCTGATGCTATGCGTGGCAGGCTTTGGCGTTACCACCATAGTTTTTGGCTATTGCGGATTCTTCGGTACTGGCACTATCATAAATATCTTAGGCTTTGGTATATCGTGGGGCTTTATAGTAGCCTTCCTTATGTTATTGCTGGGAGGTATGTTTGATGCGGTGAGCGTGGTAATACGTGGAACTATACTGCAGCTCTACACCCCCGATAACATGCGGGGCCGCGTGGCAGCAGTAAACACTATGTTCATCAGCTCATCAAACGAATTAGGCGCTATGGAAAGTGGCATCACGGCCAAATGGATGGGCACAGTGCCTGCCGTGGTCTTCGGCGGCTGCATGACGCTGGTGGTTGTAGGCGTTACCTATTTTGCCGCACCTATGCTGCGCATGCTGAGCTTGCAGGAGGAGAAGAAATAGAATGCGAGAACGGTTTTGTTGTTTCTATAAATAAAATTTCAAAAAATGAAATTTTATTTATAAATTTATAATTATTGATGATCTATAGGCAACATCGTAAGATTGTCTATATTTAAAAAGAGGCGCGCAGCTCAATAAACTCGGCGAATATTATGAATAAAATAATTTAAATGATAGTCATTACTAAGAGTACATTGAACAGGTACAAAAATCAATATCCACAGGCTGCAGAAGCGATTACAAAATGGTATGTAGTGACTAGTACTAGTGACTGGGCAAATTTTAATGAACTCCGAGAGACTTTTAACTCGGCCGACTATTATGGCAATGGCCTTTATATCTTCGATATTATGGGCAACCATTACCGGCTCATAGTGAGAATTATTTTTAAGACGAGAACAATATTTATCAAATTTTTCGGTACACACTCCGAATACGACGAGCTGGACATTAGCACATTATAAAACAAAGGCTGTGCCAGCATAATATTTAATACAGAGAACATGAATAAAATCGTGAACATCGCAAAGCGGGCAGAATATAATGAAGCAGTTGAACTGCTGGAAAGGGTAGCAGCTAAAGGCGAAGAAAACCTCACGGAAGAAGAACTGGAGTGGATAGCGCATACTGCCAGCCTGGTAGCAGTATATGAGGAAAAACATGGCATGGTGCCATTAAATGTACGGTCTGTGCATGAACAAGAAACAGATGTGAAGAAGATAGCTGCTGCATTAGGCTACGAGCCTCACCTGACAGACATAATTCGGTTTAAAATGCTACAGAGAAAACTAAATCAAAAAAGCCTGGCAGCGCTACTGGGCATGAGCACAGCCAAGGTATCGCGGATACTCAGCGGCAAGCGGGAGCTGGATGTAGACTTCCTGAGAGGCATACATATAAAGCTGGGGATAGACGGCAATGTATTGTTGGAGTGTGCTTAGTCTCAACATGGGTCGCAGTCCCGTTTTATCCTCTTATTAAAGCAACTGCTGATAATACGCAGGATCTATATTTGCAAACCCCTTAGCCTTCGCTGTATTTACATCCTGCAATGCATGCGCCTTATCCCCTTTCTGGAAATAGCATTTAGATCTCAGGTAGTACGGCTCTCCCAGTGCGGGTTTTAGCTCTGTCACTTTATTGTAGTCAGCTATTGCTGCGTCAAAGTTCTTTTTCTCTACGTTATAGATCCTTGCACGGTTCATATAAGCTATATGGCCTGCAGGGTCGTAAGAAATAGCCAGAGCATATTCCTGCAAAGAAGAATCAGGCTTGCCGATGATATCCAGGAGGTTGGCATAGTTACTATGGGCATCCGCAAAATTCGGTAATATAGCAATGGCAGTTCTAAAGTAATAAGCCGATGAGTCGTACAGCCCTTTCATACCGCATATAATGCCCAGGCTGTTAAATATGTTGGCGTTTTTATGGTCAATATTCATTGCCGTAAAAAAGGTTTTTCTCGATTCGTTTACCTGGCCTATATTCCGTTGCAGCTCGCCCAGGCATATAAGGGCGTTGGTATAGTCGGGTTTATGAACGATTGCAGTTGCAAAGTTGATATAAGCAGAATCGCGGTCTTTGGCTTTTTCTTTCTCATTCGTGTCCTCGCCAAAACGCACATCATATTCCTGCCCCAGGTAAAAATACGCTACCGGTGCTTCGGGGTGTTTCTCTGCATCGTCTGTCCATATTGTAAGCGAGTCGTGCCAGTCGTTACATCTCTGGTAGCTCATATAGCCCAGCGCCAGGCAGTACGCGACGCATGTGCCCAGCAACGCTTTGCCGGTTTGCAATTTCCCGCCTGGCTCAAAGAAACCGGAAACAACCCATCCTAAAATAAAGAACAACCCGAGATAAGGAATATAGCCATAACGATCAGAAATGATAGCGCCACCCACCGGAATAAATTGAAGCAGCAACACAATATTGACCATGAAAAATCCCGCGCCAAAAAGAACAGCTTTATGCTTCCTGCCAAACCGCCACAACACAAATAATAGTGCTGCAATAATAACTGGATATATATAGTAGCTGCCGGGCAATGAGCCCGCCTCTTTTAAAGGATAAGGGTAAAAATTGCTAAGCCCAATAGGAACTACCGCTTTACCCAGGTAGCAGCACAGTGCATACGCGCCAAGCGCTATACGCTCTATGGGGTTGAAGTGTACATCAATACTTGCCAGCGCACCTATCTTATCTTGCGCATGTACAGACAACAGGCCAAACAGCAGCGCAAGCGCAAAGTGTGGTACCTTCTCCAGCAGCAATTTGAACGACAACTTACGGCCATCGAAATAGTCGATAAGAAACAAGGTTACCGGCAGGGTCACCGCAACAGACTTTGCCAGCAGCGATATAGCAAACAAAAGAATGCCTGCTATATACCACATCATCTTTTTGCTGCCCTCGGTCCGTATATAATGCACATAGGTAGTACAAGACAAAACAAAGAACAACCCATAAAGCACATCTTTACGCCCTGCCGCCCACGCTACAGACTCTATATGCATAGGGTGCAGCCCAAATAGCAAAGCCACGATAGCAGCAGCCACCGTGCGGCGTGTAAGTACCCGTACAAAAAAGTAAACAGCTATAGTCACCAGCACATGCAGCAGAAGGCTGTCTAAGTGATACAGCCATGGCTCCAGCCCCACATAGCTATATTCAATAGCATATAGCAATATGGTAAGCGGATGGTAGTTGCCCATCACCGGGTTGTTGATAGAGAAAATATTGGCGATGCCTTTAGCCGAACAATCACGTATCAGGGGATTAGAAATAATATAGCCAAGATCATCCCAGTTGGTCAGCTTATTATCAATACAGGTTTTCAGGAATAAAAAAGTGATCAGCGCAATACCTGTAACAATAAGCGGCTGAGCATAGCGCACAAGAAAACTATCATTAGCTGCCGCAGCAGCACCTTTGTTCACAGACGGTTGTTTCTGGGCAGGGGACGGGGCTTTAGCAGGCTGGTTACCAACATTATTGTCTTGCTTGTTCTTTTTCTGTGCCATGCCTTTAAAGGTATAGTATGCCGATTATGTCGATTTTAAAATTAGATAAAAAGTTTAATTTTTACATTGCATATTAGCGGGCTGTTATTCTTTTCGGTGAAATGCTTATCGCAAACCTAAAGCTACCTTCAAACATTTGTCTATTTCCCCTAGAGTAGCATCAGACACTAACCCTATCTCTCCGGAAATAATGGACAAATTAACTGTCGCTAATTTTATCTGGTTTTATTACAGACGACTTCTTTAAGCCTTACAAATGAAAATCTACATTGGCTTCTGTTATTAAGAAATCGGTTGAGAGCAACACCTGAGGAATTACTGAAGAAATAAAAGCAACAATAACATCATTTTTATCAGTCAGATTTCCCGAAACAACTATACCTGGACGCCGCTTAGCAGAAGAAAGATCAGTAAAAGGGAATTTAGTTAAAACGATACTTCCTCGTTCCATTAATATTTTACTTTAAGATCGTTATCAGAATAAAGATCTTCTTCAGAATTATCAAGAAAATTAAATGCTCCACCTTCCATTGCCATTTGTTGTACCGAATGTGACGTAATGTCTTCCGTAGGTTCATCAAGAAAGGTTACGATAATCTGGTGCGGAGAATCTATTTTAATTTTTTCTCTGAATTTAATCTCCTTTCCATCGTACACCGCCATTACACTCAACATATAATTTGTTTTAATCGAAGATACAAAAAAGTAGATAGATAGCACCTTTGCCGCGCGAATGTACATTACCCATGCTATTAGAGAAAAATTGTCTAGTGATAATTTTTCCTACGAGTATCGCCAAGTGCTACAATTATTACTTTATTCTTTTCGATCCTGTAAAAAAGCCGGTTATGCCTCGTAATTGAAACTCCTCTTAAATTTTTCAGTTTTACAGAAGGGGCGCCAATAAACGGATGAGATGCCAGCAGGTCGAATAATTCAGTTATTTTATCGTAAAATTCATCAGCGACTTTTTCTCCCCATTCTAATTCAAGGTATGAAATAACATTGAGCAAATTCTTTGCAAATCGCTTTTTAAAAACTATTTCGTACCCCACCTTGCAAATAGTTTTCTGAATTCCTCATGCGTTATAGTATCTTTTTCTGCGGGCTCTTCTGCAAGTTTTTTCAACTGTTGAAATTGATATTCATCAAGGCCATCGGTAATATCTCGGCTATCAGCATGAGTGTGGTATGCTAATGTCTCTTCGAGCATTTCAAGAATATGCTCGTCATTAATATTATTTATTTGTTGCAATAAGTGATTGCGCATGTCTGTTAAACTCATAGCAATGCAAAGTTAACACTTTTTCAAAAGGCATACTGAATCAGTACGCTCAACCGGACTTATAACTTAAAATCCCTATAATATTGCTGCGCCACAGCCTCATATTTCACCGCCATATCCATTTTGCCCAGCGCTTTATATGACAGTGCGATGTACGGTATATCCTTCACATCTTTAGGGTCTATGCTCAGGGCTTTGTTGAGCGCTTCTATTGTCAGTTCATACTGCTTCAGCTGGTAATAAGCCCTGCCCATTTTTGAGTAACCCTCTACATATTTCGGCTCTATAGCCACTGCTTTTTTAAACATCTCTACCGCCTGCGGCACCCTGCCGGTATTCAGATAGGCTACCCCCACATTATTTACTGCATTCACGTCGCCGGGGTTTTGCTGCATGGCTTTAATAAAGTGCGGCTCTGCCTGGTCAAACCTGTTTTGCTGCGAATAAACCACACCTATCTGCATCTCTGCATCGGGATATTTCGGGTCGGCAACCAGCGCCTTATCCAGGTAATATATTGCTGAGTCGTATTGCTGTATTTGAATCAGGCTGGCCCCAAGGTAATAAAATGCCCCCGCATATTCAGGATTTATGGAGACTACAGTTTTGTACGCCGCAATAGCGTCCTTGTACCTCCCTACATGCATTACTGCCGAGTACAGGTTGCTGGCAGTAATGTATTGATAAGGGTTGGTAATGATGGCGCTGATAAAATGATTGGTAGCCGAGTCATAGTTATTTATCTCAAAATAAGCCTTGCCCAGTTCAGTATGCGCATCAGAGTATTGCGGGTATATAGCTATTGCTTTTTGCAGGTACGGAATGCCCTCAATAGCTATCTGCCTTTTCTTTGCAGTATCCGGCTCATTGGCATATATAGTTTCTACCAGTTCATCGCCCACGTAAAAGTTAAGCCTGCTATCCTGTGGCGCTTTGGCAACGTCGGCTTTAAACAAAGTAAGGTTATCAGACCAGTCGGCATTTCGCGCTATAGTCAGCCCCGAAAATATCAGGCATACCGGCAATAAAATAGCAACCGCCAGCTTATTCTTTGGCAATGCCTGTATAGTTATCTCTTGCTTTATTATCCACTTCTCTATAGCAAGGCCAATAATCAGGCAAAACCCTACGGACGCAAAAAACACAAACCGCTCTCCCATCTGCGAGCCGATAAGGAACGGAACATTGGAAAAAAGCGACAGCGTAACCAGGTAGAACATGATGCCAAACGCCCACTCGTCTTTAGGGTTTTTCATAAACCTCATCACGGCAACCACCGTCATCAGCGCATAAGCGGCTATAGAAAGCAAAGCCCATATATTCCCCAGGCCTACGAGCGGTATGCTATTATAGCAGTAATCGTCATTGAGCGGGTAAGGCGCCAGCAGCAATATAATGTACTTACCCAGTATCACAAATGCAGTGCCTATGCGAACAGCGATCGGCGCCCCCACCAGTGCATTGTCTATAAACTGGTAGTCAGTGGTATTACAGTTATAGGCATTAAGTACCATGGTCCTGATCACGATGAAGATGGCAGATACTATTACGGTGCTTACAGTCATTAATGTAGCACGTTTCTTGTCTTTCTTCCCGAAGATGAAAAAAACAAACGGCACTATAAACAGGAAGGTGATCACCGTCTCTTTTGATAAGAAGGCGAGAAACAGGGCTAACGAACCCAATAGCAAATGTTGCATCTTACCCTTCTCCATATATTCCCAGAAAATATTGAGCGACAGGAACCCCAGGAAAAAGCACATGATCTCATCTCGGCTCTTTATGTTTGCCACCACCTCGGTATGTATAGGGTGCAGTGCAAACAATAACGCCGTAATAAACACCACCACCGTCTTTTTCCGCTCAAACAGTTTATCAAGAAACAGGAAGAGCAACACCACACAGCCCGCAAAGAAAAGTATATTGAAAAAATGCCCCGCAGCAGCATTCTCCCCAAAAAACTGGTACTCTACCGCAAACATGATGAGCGTAAGCGGCCTGTAGTTATCACTCTTATTAAAGCTAAGGCCTTTTGTTCTCGGCGTCACCAGCAGTTCTGGTATGCCTTTAAAGCCCTGCTTTACTATCGTATTTTTAGTGGTAACCACATTATCATCAAGCACAAAGCCATTCTTCAAGGTATTGGCATATACCAGCAATGCAGCCGTGGCCAATACCAGGCAAAGTATCGTAGTTAACGAAAGCTTCTTTTTAGGGGCAGCCTGCGGTTGCTCTGCCCTGGCAGTAACTTTGGCTTGCGGTTTAGGGTTAATATTCTTAGCCATTCACTTTATTGGTTTCTGTTTCAAAAATATGTAATTATCCCTTATGCTGTAGGCGGTGCAGTAATAGTTTAATTCATTGATCCTCATGTTGTAAAACGTATATAAATTACCGTTTAAATCTCCGTTATATTAAAATTGCCACTTTTCATTCCTGCAGGATAATGAAAACAATTATCTTTGCGCCGTAATTTTTAATTATTTCACTCCCAAAAAAATAAATAATGAAAGTAACCGTAGTAGGCGCTGGTGCAGTTGGCGCTACCTGTGCCGACAACATAGCCCGCAAAGAACTGGTGGAAGAGCTGGTATTAGTAGATATTAAAGAAGGTTTTGCTGAAGGCAAGGCGCTGGATATTACCCAAACAGCATCGTTGCTGGGTTTTGATACCCGTGTTACCGGCGTTACCGGAGACTACAGCAAAACCGCTAACTCTGATGTGTGCGTGATCACTTCAGGCATTCCCCGCAAACCGGGCATGACTCGTGAAGAACTGATAGGTACCAACGCCCGCATAGTAGAAGATGTGTGCAAGAGCCTGCTGCAGTACTCGCCAAACGCCATCATAGTGGTTATATCTAACCCTATGGACACGATGACTTACCTGGCGCTGAAATCTACAGGCCTTCCAAAGAATCGCATCATAGGCATGGGCGGTATATTGGATAGTGCCCGTTTTAAAACTTACCTGCAAAAAGAGCTGAACTGTTCTCAGAACGACCTGCATGCTACAGTAATAGGCGGCCATGGCGATACTACCATGATACCGCTTACACGCCTGGCTACTATCAATAGCACTCCGGTATCTAATATGCTGAGCGCTGAAAAGCTGAAGCAGGTAGCTGCCGATACTATGGTAGGTGGCGCAACGCTCACTAAGCTGCTGGGTACATCTGCATGGTATGCGCCCGGCGCAGCAGGAGCTGCACTCGTAGAGTCTATCATCCGCAACGAAAGAAAAGTATTCCCTTGCTGCGTATACCTGGAAGGCGAATATGGTCAATCAGACATCTGCATGGGCGTACCGGTAGTGATAGGCAAGAACGGCTGGGAAAACATAATAGACTACAAGCTCAACGAAGAAGAGCAGGAAGCCTTTAACAAATCGGCCGAAGCAGTACGCAGCATGAATAAAGTGCTCGATACCCTGGTTGCATAATTTTAGTTCAAACATTCCAATAAAAATGCCCTGCAATGCGGGGCATTTTTATTGGAAGAAATTCATTGTAAAAAGAGACGCCCGCAAAAGCGGGCGTCCTCAAACTATTTATGAACAAAACCTAATTAAGAAATAGTGCTTTTGCTCTTTGTTTTACTGTCATTGCTACCGTTATGATTATGGTCATTAGATGTCGACGACGATGACGTAGTACCCGTTGACGTTTTGCCCGCAGACGAAGTTTCAGAGGTCTTCTCTTGCTCCACACGCAGGCTGTTTTCTACGTTGCTGATGCCTGATATCATTTCTGCCAGGTCTTCAGCGCGGCGTTTTGCTTCGCGGTTGCCTACAGTGCCGGTAAGCTTTACTTCACCGTTAGTTACATTTACTTCTATGTCAGAAGCATCCAGCTGATGGTCATCGGTCAGGCGGTCGTTAATGTCTTCCTTTATACGCTCGTCAGAACGCTGATAGCCTTTAGGGCCTTTGCCTTTGTGCGTATCGTTCTGAGAAACCCACTGGCTGTTACCGCTGCCATATTGAGACCCGCCCTGGCCGTAATTGCCACCACTGTACTGCGAGCCGCTGCCGCTGCTCATACCGCTACGGCCGCTCTGAGCGCCACCATATTGGCCATAGTTGCTGTTGCCTGATTGAGCGCCACCTTGCCCGTAAGAGCTGTTGTCATTTTGGCTGCGGCCCTGGCTCCACTGGCTGTTGCCATACTGCGAGTCTTGTCCATAATTGTTATCGTACTGGCTGCGGCCCTGTCCGTAAGAGCTGTTACCATACTGAGAACCACCGCGTCCGTAGTTATTGTCGTTCTGATTGCGGCCTTGTCCGTAAGAGCTGTTGCCATATAGCGAGCCACCCTGTCCGTATGAGTTGCTGTCATACTGCGAGCCACCATACTGCGAATTCCTTTGTCCGTATTGGTTGTCTCCGCTGTTTGCGCGCCAGTCGTTGCGGTCGCGGTCGTTCCCTTGGTTGTCGTCGTAGCTTTGATAGCCACGGCCACCACCCCATTGTCCTTCGTTGCTGCGGCCACCATATTGCTGTCCGCCATAGCCGCTATTCCACTGTTGTCCGCTGCCATATTCGCGGCCCTGGTTGCCACGGCCCTGGCCATATGAAGAGCCTTGTCCTGAATTAGAGTTCGAGCCGCGGCCCTGGTCGTCCCACTCACGGTTCATGCCCGATCCATAGTTTCTTCCTGCATAGTTGCTGCTGCCCTGGTTGTAGCTATCGCGGTTGTCCATGCTGCTGCCTCCTGTGCTGTTGTAGCTATCGCTCTGGCGGTTCCTGCGCTGGCGTCGGCCGGTGTCCTGCAGGTCTGTTTCGTCGCTGTAGCTGTTGTCGCTGTCATTGCCCATTGCAGTGCGGCTTGTTTCATCATAGTCGCGGTCTTGCGTAGCTGTGTTCTGGTGCTTACGATTGTTTTCCGTCATAGCTTTAAGTTTTAGAAGTAAATAAATTTTTGTAACGCCTATGCCTAAAAAACTATGCCGCAGATATAGCATTTATAATTTTGCTTTTTCAATAATCGGTAAGTCGTTGAAAAATAAATAAAGCTCCTCGCAATGTTATCGAATCATTAATCGTCATGCTGACAAACTGGGGAAGAGAACACAAAAGTTGTGGAAAAATTCAGGTTGTGGAATCCCTCATTGTCACCACTTAACCTTCTCGTAATATACAGATTTGACAACTTTTTAAAAGTTGTCAAATCTATTTTCCTGCAAAATAAAAATGTCCCGCACATGGCAGGACATTCTTTAAAAAATATTGAGTTATCAGACTATTTTAATTTAAACGCCTTCTTCACCTTAGGCACATAATCCAGCTTCTCCCACGTAAAGAGTTCCACCTTCATATTCTTGCTCTTGCCGCTTGCGCTCTTAAACGTCTTGGTCACTATTTCAGGCTTGCGGCCCATGTGGCCATACGCTGCTGCTTCGCTATACATAGGCTGGCGCAGCTTCAGGCGCTCTTCAATAAAGTATGGGCGCATGTCAAATATCTCGCTTACCAGCTTGGCTATCTCCCCGTCATTCATGTCCACTTTCGCAGTGCCGTAAGTTTGTACATATATACCCATTGGCTGTGCCACTCCTATAGCGTAAGACACTTGCACTAAGATCTCATCACACACACCTGCTGCAACGAGGTTTTTAGCAATATGGCGTGTAGCATATGCCGCAGAGCGGTCTACCTTGCTCGGGTCTTTACCGCTGAATGCGCCGCCACCATGTGCGCCCTTGCCACCGTATGTATCTACGATGATCTTGCGGCCGGTAAGCCCTGTATCGCCATGCGGCCCGCCTATTACAAACTTGCCGGTAGGGTTTATATGATACTTGATCTGGTCGTTAAATAAGCGCTTGTGCTGCGGGTAGCTCTTTATTACCCTTGGTATCAGTATGCTTTTCACATCTTTCGTTATGGCTTCCTGCATCTTCTTTTCCTCAGCAAAGTCATCGTGCTGGGTAGATATCACTATCGCATCTATGCGCACTGGCTTGCCATCATCATTATATTCCAGTGTCACCTGGCTCTTGGCATCCGGGCGAAGGTACTTCATTTGTTTGCCTTCTTTGCGTATGGCAGAGAGCGTCAGCAGCAGGTTATGCGCCAGGTCCAGCGCCAGTGGCATGTAGTTGTCGGTTTCGTTGGTAGCGTAGCCAAACATCATTCCCTGGTCACCAGCGCCCTGGTCTTCTTTCTTAGCTCTTTCCACACCCTGGTTTATGTCGGCGCTTTGCTCATGTATGGCAGACAGCACACCGCAGGAGTGCGCTTCAAACATATACTCGCTCTTGGTATAGCCTATCTTAGCTATTACTTCGCGCGCTATAGTTTGTACATCTATATAGGTATTACATTTTACCTCGCCGGCCAGGAATACCTGCCCGGTAGTTACCAGTGTTTCACAGGCAATTTTAGCTTGCGGGTCCCACGCCAGGAAGTTATCCACGAGTGCGTCAGAGATTTGGTCAGCGACCTTATCAGGATGTCCTTCAGATACTGATTCTGATGTAAATAGATACGGCATTTGTCGAGTTAAGTTTTTTTTAATTTTGAATAGGGTGCAATTTATGAATTGTTTGGATGCAATTCAAAGTTTTGTGTTTATATTATAATTTGCCGCACTATCCGGTCAGGTCAGGGAAACAGATCCACTCATCCTTTTACCGTCAACTTTGGGCGGGTGAAATACAATATCCCGGCTTAATCTCAGCTCATCTATAAAAGGATTCAGCTCCGCAAGGCTAATATTTAAAGCCAGCGTTAGCGTATCCAGGCTCACTGGTTGTGACGCAAACTTTTGCCGGCTATTCATTTGCTGAATGGTTGCGAGCACTACTGCTGCAGTAATTTTAGTAAGGGGCATAGCTGGTAGATTATTCGGTAAAAAGCCGCTCTTGTTTTTTGCCGAAAGCAGTAAGCTTGATATAGCCATCAGTAATAGAATATTTGATCAGGCCCAGGTCTTGCAGCGTTGTCAGGTAAAAATCCAGCCGGTTGAGAGGTATCTTTGTGGCTTTCGAAATGGCCTCGAAGCACGAGCTGTCTTCGGTCACGCCCTTATCACCACAATATTTTTTTACAGCCAAAAAAACGGTATTAAAATTATTCATTTGAATGAATTTAATTTTTTGGCCGTTTATACTATGAAGATAGACAAATTACGCTGGCATTATTATTATGCTCAAAAAGATGGCTTATCGTAACCTTTCGGCTGTTATGGCGGATAAAGACGACCAAGCGCAGGGGCTACTTCTCAGTAGCCCTTTTTTCACAGGTTATTTGAGAATATTTTGTTCGGTTTTGAAACTTGTCTTAACTTCATATTCTCTAAAACGACCTGTTTTTTGTTTGAAAACCTGTGAGAAATGAATAATCTCAGCATCGTTTTTAGGGAAATTAAAGCTCAGTGTGGCCGTGCGTACACAGCAGATGGTCATTACTTTGCAGGGCTTGAAAAAGAAACACCGCCCAGGCATTTCATTGATCTCTATTTAGAAGTATTCCAAAGTTTAGCCTTATAACATTGCACAATGGAATAACATTGACAGGGAAAGGAAAAAATGCCGGCGATCACTTTAAATTTGGTTCATATGCTAATGCTTTATTATTCATCTACTTTATAAGGCAGGCGCTTTTATTCATATTGTTTTGGCCGGTACTCCTGGTGGCGCAAACGCCCAATGGAAGAAAGGAAGAAAAAAACAGCGCAGGTTAGTAGCAAATCCTCTCTCAAGGTACGACCAAGCACCCAACATCGGAAAAACTACGCCTGCGCCGTTATTTTTTTTGCAAGCAAGTATTACCCGGATGTTGTTAAATTGGTCGTTTTAAAGAAACAGGGAACTGACTTTGAATACCAAAGATATACACAATCTTAAAACTTGCACGAAAAATATCACTCACTCTCTGTATTTATTTTATTACATATCGCACTATTTTTATAGCTTTGAAAAATCAGGTACGACCGGCAATTACTCATATTGTTTACAACATGTAACATGAATAATTTCGACGCAGTTTTTACTGTCGTACAAAGGCATTGCAGTAAACAAAAGATACTGACAAGTACAGGGCAGCTACAGCAAGTTGCAGTAGACGCTGGCGTCCCTATAGATAGCTTACCTTTTTATTTAGAATGCCTAAATGATCTTGGCCTCATTGATTATTCCGCCAACGGCAAAAAAATATCCCTTACTACTAAGGGAGAAACAACCACTTTTGTATTCACCGAAATACTGAGTGTCAACTAAAAATAACATAGTCCGTTATTCTGCCGGTATATAAATATCAAATGTCGCCCCAACATTTAGCTCACCAGTCGCTATAATGATGCCATTATGGTTATCTACTATTTTCTTCACAATAGCCAGGCCTATACCCGTCCCTTTAAACTCCTCTTTGCCATGAAGTTTTTGAAATACTTCAAAGATCCGTTCGCTAAACCGGCTGTCGAAACCAATGCCATTATCCCTTACAGTTAAATGGCAGTATTTTTTATGGGGCAGCAATAGCTCGTTGTTCAGCGTACTGCCATTTACTATTTTACTTATTATTATTATGTGCGGCGGTATGCCCGGCCTCGAAAATTTAATTGCATTGCTTATCAGGTTTACCATTAGCTGGCGAAACTGGAAGGGGATGACGCTTGCAGGGCAAAGCTTATCGGCTTCTATAATTGCATCTTTCTCGGCTATAGCCTCGCTCAGGTCTATCTTTACATCCTCAATAATATAGTTCAGGTCAGTTTTTTCAAACTTCCGCTCCGTTACATTAATACGGGAATAGGTAAGCAGGTCTTCTATAAGTTGTTGCATCCTTTCAGCCGACGACACTATCCGCTCAAAGTAATATTTTCCTTTGTCTGATAAATTGTGGATCTCTTTTGTGAGTATGAGATTGGAAAAATTCTGGATCTTACGCAGTGGTTCCTGCAGGTCGTGACTGGATATATAGTTGAAAGCAACCAGTTCTTTATTAGCGCTCGTCAGCTCGGCTGCACGCTTTCCCTTTTCTTCATTCTGGAAAGCAAGCTCTTCATTGGCAATGATAAGTTCCGCAGCCCGTTTTCCCTTCTCCTCATTTTGAAAGATAAGCTCTTCGTTAGCTATGATCAATTCCGCAGCTCTTTTTCCTTTCTCCTCATTTTGAAAGATAAGCTCCTCGTTAGCTACGATCAATTCCGATGCACGTTTTTCCTTTTCTTTGTTTTGAAAAGCAAGTTCTCTATAGGCTATTGCCAGCTCAGTCGCTCTTTTTTCCTTTTCTTCGTTTTGAAATGTAAGCTCTTCGTTGGCAATCACTAGCTCTGATGCCCGCTTACCCTTCTCTTCATTTTGGAATACAAGCTCTTCATTGGCTATCACCAGCTCCGATGCTCGTTTCCCCTTCTCTTCATTTTGATATAGTAGTTCCTCATTAGCAATTACCAATTCCGATGCCCGTTTCCCTTTTTCCACATTTTGAAATACAAGCTCCTCATTGGCAATGACTAATTCCGATGCTCGTTTTCCCTTTTCTTCGTTCTGAAATACTAGCTCTGCATTGGCAATAACCAGTTCCGATGCACGCTTCCCTTTTTCCTTATTTTGAAATACAAGCTCTTTATTGGCAATTACTAACTCCGATGCTCGTTTCCCTTTCTCTTCATTTTGAAAAATAAGCTCAGCATTTGCAATAACCAGTTCTGATGCACGTTTTCCCTTTTCTTCGTTTTGGAATACAAGCTCCGCATTAGCAATAACAAGTTCCGATGCGCGCTTACCCTTTTCTTTATTCTGAAATACAAGCTCCTCATTGGCAATTACCAATTCTGCTGCACGCTTACCTTTCTCCTCATTCTGAAATAGCAGTTCTTCATTAGCAATCACTAATTCCGCCGCACGCTTGCCTTTTTCCCCATTTTGAAAAATAAGCTCCTCATTGGCAATTACCAATTCTGCAGCTCTTTTCCCTTTTTCCTCATTCTGAAATACCAGCTCTCTAACGGCGCTGATCAGGTCGTGCGAATCACTATTTATATCCATAACCTGGTATTTGCAAGAGCTCATTAAATTTTATCACTATAAATTATATAATTTATAGCGCTACCCTTTCCATGTAATTTACTAAATATAAACACCATAATGGCATGAAACCCTATGAATGGCAGTAATAAATAAAGGATCGAAGGCAAATTAGATAAGAATCTAAGTAGAGCCACGTCAGCACACCTTTTTCAGGTGT
>Ga0206843_10107_pt1 | contig 28434 bp, 26 predicted proteins | sample Alteio_BWOrgCont_21_FD_152869 | JGI IMG/M metagenome (GOLD analysis project Ga0206843, IMG submission 152869) | Enriched cells from forest soil in Barre Woods Harvard Forest LTER site, Petersham, Massachusetts, United States -... | ecosystem: Environmental > Terrestrial > Soil > Temperate forest >...
CAAAACTAATGCTTTACCCGGCCAGGATTTTACAGGTCAGATAGCCCGCTCATCAAATAGCTTGAACAATAGTTTTCGCTCAGAGACCGTTGAAATTGATGTGGATAATAACGGCAATAACTTCAAGCCCGGCATGTATGCCGAGGTGGTACTGCTAACTAGCGGCAGCGCGAATGCATATGTCGTGCCACGGTCTGCAATTGTTACTACTACGGAAAAAAGATATGTCATTAAGGTAAACAACAACATCGCCAAATGGATAGACATATCAGAAGGCAACCAGGCAAACGATTCAGCCGAGGTCTTCGGGGATTTGCATAATGGCGATGAAGTAATTATAAATGCCAGCTACCAGGTAAAGGATGGTAGTAGTGTCCGGTAAGTAGATTATGAATGATGCATGAATTTTTGCGCCCTTTATTAAGGCGCATTTTTTTCTCAAAATAATTTGTAACCAAACGGTTTCTTTTTATATTTGCTACCGAACGGTTACGCAAATGCCGTGATGCAATATGAGAAGAGACGTGTTCCAGGCAATAGCAGACCCAAACCGACGAGCCATAATAAACCTGCTGGCCCACGAAAAGCTTACCCTTAATGGCGTTGCCGAAAATTTCGACGTAAGCAGGCCTGCAATATCTAAGCACATAAAGATACTCACAGAGTGTGGGCTTATAGTAGTAACACAGCAGGGTAGGGAACGCTATTGCGAAGCTAACTTAAAGACATTGAGTACTGTTTCTGACTGGGTGAAACAATATGAGGTCTTTTGGAACAGCAAGCTCGATGCACTTGAAAAATACCTGGCATCAGAAACAATGAATAAGACAGCTAAACAACCAAAAACCAAACGAAAATGAACACAGAACCATTTGTAATTGAGCGCATTTACAATGCTCCCATAGCAAAAGTATGGGCGGCTATCTCCAGCAAAGACGAAATGAAGCAATGGTATTTTGACCTTGCAGAGTTTAAGCCCGAAGTAGGCTTCAAATTTGAATTCAACGGCGGATCGGAAGAAAAGCAATACAGGCATCTGTGTACCATAACAGAAGTAGTGCCAGGCAAAAAGCTGGCCTATAGTTGGGCATACGATGGTTATCCTGGTTATTCAGTGGTGACCTTTGAGCTGTTTGACGAAGGCGATAAAACAAGGCTAAGGCTTACCCACGAGGGCCTCGACAGCTTCCCGCAAAACGAAAAAGATTTTGCAAGAAGCAGCTTCGAAGCTGGCTGGACCTACATCACCGGTACATCTCTGCAAAACTATCTTGACAAGGATAAACAATAATAAATGATTGAGGTATTTAAAACAAACGTTCAGGAAGCAGCTGATGCCGGCAAGATCGTAGCATTGCTTCTTGACCGTTTCCCTGCCTGCCAGGCAAGCTTTGACTTAGACGATTGCGATAAAATACTCCGCATCGCAGGAGCTGATATTCCCGCCAGCGAAATTAGCTGCGTCGTTAGCGCTTACGGTTTTGCTTGCGTGGAACTGTGCGATTAAAGCCGCTCTATGATCCCTGCTATTCCCTGTCCGCCTCCTATACAGGCTGTTACCAGGCCATATCTTTTGTTCAGCCGTTTCAGGTCGTTCAGTATTTGTATGGTCAGCTTGGCGCCAGTGCAGCCCAGCGGGTGACCCAGGGATATAGCCCCCCCATTAATGTTCACAATATCTTCATTTAAGCCCAGCGTACGTATCACCGCTATCGACTGGGATGCAAAGGCTTCATTCAGCTCTATAAGGCCTATATCATCAAGCGTCATGCCTGCCTGCTTTAGCACCTTTGGCACTGCCTTTATAGGGCCTATACCCATTATGCGTGGGTCTACTCCTGCGCTGGCGCAGTTTACCAGGCGGCCTATTGGTTTCAGTTCCAGCTGGTTCATCAGCTTTTCGCTCATCACTATGGTAAATGCCGCCCCGTCAGATGTTTGAGACGAGTTGCCCGCGGTCACCGACCCACCCAGTGCAAACACAGGCGGGAGTTTTGCCAGCGCCTGCAATGAAGTATCTGCACGTGGCCCTTCATCTGTATCTACTATGGTTTCGCGCTCTGCCCTTTTATTCTTCTCATTTACGTATACTTCCTTCACCTTTATGGGCAGTATACCTTCTTTAAAATAACCTTCCTTTATAGCATGCAGCGCGCGCTGGTGAGAGCGCAGCGAAAAGGCATCCTGGTCTTCGCGGCTTACCTTGTAGTCTTTGGCTACTTCTTCGGCGGTCAGGCCCATGCTCAGGTAGTAGTCGCCATTAGCTTTGGCATACTCATAGTTGGGCATAGTGCGCCAGCCTGCTGTAGGCACCAGGCTCATGCTCTCGGTGCCGCCTGCTATTATACAGTCGGCCATACCCATTTGTATTTTGGCCGTGGCTATGGCTATAGCCTCCAGGCCCGATCCGCAATACCGGTTTACCGTTACTCCTGCCGCCCATTCGCCCACTGCTTTGTTGGCTATTATGCGGCCCACCTGCAGGCCCTGCTCTGCTTCCGGCACGGCATTGCCTACTACCACATCGTCAATGAGTTTAGGGTCCAGCTGCGGCACACTTGCCAGCAGGCCTTTGATCACATCTACTGCAAGATCCTCAGGCCGGTAAAAACGAAATCCCCCGCGTTTCGACTTTCCTACTGCTGTGCGGTAACCGGCAACTATATATGCTGTTTGCATTTTCTTATTGGTTATAATATTCAAGGAATAAAGTTAAGGATAGTTACTGTTAAAATTTAAACAATCTGCACTTGCAAAACACCGGTGATAAGCCTGCCATCTTATCTTTACTAATAACATCTTTTAAGGACTATGAAAACATTTTTTGTGCTTGCTATAGCCTTTACATCGCTAAGCGCTTATGCGCAGGATGTAAAACAGGTACAGCTGAAACAGCAGCATGCAGCCTTTGCCCCCAAGGGCTATTACATAAGCAATGTGATTGACGACCGCGCCAGCGATGCCTTAGGAACTATAAGCGAAGACGGAAGCATAAAAAAGCTGGTACTGGCCGGCGGCACGGCTGCAGCTATAAAAAGCTTTATAGAGCACAATGTAACGCAGAACAAGGCTATGCAGCCTATAGTGCTGCATGTAGATAAGATAGAGATCAACGCACGAAAGACGGGTGGCAGTGTACAAACAGAAGCGATGACCACATTTGCCTTTTATATAGGCGATAACAGGGTAGCGGAGTATACCGGCAAAGGCCGTGCGCAGACCAGCGGCGATGCCAGCGACTATATAGAAGGGTTTATACGGAAATCTATAGAGAACGACCTCAAGGATATTGAAACATGGTGGGGCCAGCATAAAGGGGAGATACCTACCACCTCATCGGTAAAGGTGAATGTGACCATAAGCCGCACTACCGATAAGCCCGATTGTATTGTGTACTCGCAGCAGCGGCCATTGTCTATACAAGACTTTACCGGGCCGCCGGAAGGGCAGATACAGGAACTTGCTGCCACTTACAGCGGTATAGGAGTTGGGTACAAGTCGCAAACGGAGAATGGGCAGGTAGTAGTGGATATGACTATCACACCTTACTTTGTCAGGGGGCAGTCTTGGTTTAAAGAGGAAGGTAAAAATGCACGTGTGTTAGCGCATGAGCAGGCCCATTTCGATGTGACGGCTATAAAGGCATGTGAGCTGGCGGCCATCATGCGCAGCACAGCCTTTACCCAGGAAAATTACCAGGCCCTGATAGATAAGCTGCAAAAGCAAAATGCCAGGGATGCCAATGAAGAAGAGAGCCTCTATGATAGCGAGACCAACCACGGTATTATCTTTGACAAGCAAATAGAGTGGCAGAATAAGCTAAAAGAAAAGGTGCGGGAAGTGGGGTGCTACTGATGTAGGGGCACCCTTGTGGTTGCCCTCTTCCGTAAGCACAGCACTGATCAGTAACTACCTTGCTGCCCTCCATCTCTGCGCTGCTGCATTTTCTCTTTCATCTGCTCCATATGGGCAGCGTATAGTTGGTACTGGTTGCCGGTGAGTATACCTTTCAGCTCAGCATCTTTATCTGCCTGTATTTCTTTTCTTGCACCGCGCTGGCCGCCTGTTTTCGCATTATCAGCCTCGCTGGCATACTTCAGCAGTATATTATAGGCTTTGTCATTCTGGTCGCTGGTCAGCGCTAGGTTGGCCTGCATCCACTTCATCTGGCGCTGTGCCCGCTGCTCCGGCGATCGGTCTTGCATTTGCTGCTGTCCGAATGCTGCAGTGGATATTAAAATTGCTGCGGACACCACTGCCCTCTTTGCGATAATTCTTAGTGACATTTTTCTTGTTTTTTGTTTAGTGATGGCAGTTTGACGGGATATGCAGCTTATAGTTTAAAGCAGCAAATAAAACGAGTGAGGAAGGTAACACTACCTGGGCATTGATATCATACTATTTAGTAGCCATGGCCTTCAGGTCGGGGTTGCAAATGAAACAATAGGCTTTGGCCAAAACTGCACGATTAGGGTGATTTCTAAGCCCGGTTGGTAAATACATTTAAGCAGCACGTGCGCTGAAAAGCGCTATGCCGCTGAAACTACCTAAATTACATGATCGTAATATGCCGGCATTCTAAAAAGAATGACTTACGAAATGCACACTATGGAAAACAAAACGGACATTGCAATAATAGGTGGTGGTATTGGTGGCGTTATGGCTGCTCTTTTTTTATCACGGACGCTGAAATTTAATCGTTCCCGGAATTTATATAACATCACTATTTATGAGAAGGAACATGCCATCTTAAAGGGCGCAAGCAATGAATTGGCGCGGTTGCATTTTGGAGGCGAGTATCCGCGCGATCCTTCAACAGCGCAAGACTGTGTTACAGGGGCTATTTTATTTTCTCAGATCTTCCCGTCATCGGTTTATTCAGCTATAACAGGAGTAGATTATTTGGTATCTGCAAAAAATGATGATAAGGAGGAGCTATTAGAAAAGCTGGTGCATCATTACGAAACTTTTGTTAAGCCCGTCTGCACAAGGTTCTACGCTCAGCTCCACAATAAAGCAGATTTTCTTTTCGGAGATGTAGCAACGCTGTTCAGGAAAATTGAACCCGTAGAGCTGACCGAAAATTTTTTCGGCGGCATTCATTCAAATGAATTGGGCTTCAACTCTTCTGCGCTAAATACATTTTTACACGCTAAAATTAAAGAAGAGGAGATCGATGTTAAATACTCCGTGGCTATAACAGATGCCGCTAAAAATGGGGACACATATATACTCACCGCCAAAGACGTATTAACTGAAAAAGAGCAAAATATTTCCGCTGGTATTGTAGTTAATGCTTCATGGGAAAATTGCCTGGCGCTTAACTATAAGATAAAAAAAGAGGTGCCGGCGATCAGGGGATATTGGAGAGCCCTCGCAATTGCAGACATCAGTAGGTGCGACGGTGCAAATGATTCGAAATTTGCACTTATCGGTAAAAGCGGGGGAATGTACTCGCCTGTAAATGATAAGAAAGCAATATTGTACGTTCCCGAATATGGATGTTCATTTATCAACGATGAGAATAATGAATGTCATTTATTTAGCGAAACAAATTTGATAATGAAGAAACCTGTTATTTCAGATAGTGAAATAGAAGAGCGAAAGCAAAAGATTCACGAGCACATCAGTAGCTTGTTTCCCTTTTTGAAAAATATGATAATAGTAGGCCTGCCTGTAAACCCCACATTCTCAAAAGATGACGAGTTGCATAAAAGGGCTCATATCAAGACCTGGGAAGTCGGAAAAAACTGGTTTTCCGTTTTCCCGGCAAAGGCCACGTTTGCTGTGCGGGCCGCAATAGAATTGATAGCATTGATGCCCTCTGTCAGTTCTGAAGCGCTGAAAGGTTTTTGCATAGATACGCACCCGGTTGTGCCAGCCATCTTTCATTTAAAATAACCGATCTTATGCATGGCCCGGTGCAGCCATAAAAGCGCCCACCTTATTTTAGCACGATACATCAAAAAAAATACTGCACTGCCTGTAGCCAGGTACTCCGTACCGCCGGCTCGTTTCCATATAATTCATAATAGCCGGCTATCAAAAAGGTGAATTTATGTTCTTAAGCTAAATGACTTTGATGGTGTATTCCCCCTTTTGGCGTGGGTTGTGTGCGTGAGCGAAGGGGGATGTTTTTGATATTATTGATGGCGTTTCATTATAATGCCAGTTGTACATTGAAAGCACCAATCACGCTAATAGCCCTGGCCTTCAGGCCAATGTCATTTAGTTAAGGAAAATGATGCTGAAGGCATCACATATTTATAGCAAAAAACGATACAAAATACGAACGATCCCGAAGGTATCACAGATTATGTCCATGATCAGTGTACTGCTGCTCTTAACCAATGGCACAAATTCTTTAATTCCAAAAATTCTCCAGATTCGGGTTCAGACAAGGTTTTCCACTCCAATTCGCCATCCCGAACTTTGATCTCAAAATTAAATCCTATTTATTATGTCAGTGTATTCTACAAAGCTGGGCGACAAAATATGCGAGGCCACCGCCACCTCCAGCATTGGCCTCCGCCACATTTGCAAACAACTTGGGGTGCCCTATTCCACCGCCACAAGTTGGATATACAACAGGGAGCATGAGCTCTGCAAAAAGTATGTACAGGCCAAAATAATGCAGATCAATCACCTTGCCGACGAGATACTCGAAATAGCCGACGACTCCACCAACGATTATATGACCGTAGTAAAGAATGGCAAGTCCCGCCAGGTACAAAATAGGGAAGCCATCAGCCGCAGCAGGTTGCGCATACAGGCACGCATGAACCTCATCTCCAAACTCGCCCCTATCCTGCGAGAGAATATGATCGGTAAGCCCGGCGACACACCAGATAAGATTGTCATCAGGCGGGTGCGTTATCCGCATGAAACCCCTGAAGAATACCTTGCAAGCCAAAACAAGCTGGATCAGGAGTATGATGATTCAGTTGCAGAGGCGCGTAAAGAGTTGAAAGCAAAGAAAGCGGCTTCAAAGAAAAAAGCAGCTGGGGCAGGTTCAAAAAAAATAGTGAGGTCCTCCCCAAAAAAGGCATCGAAACCCGCTACTGAAGCCGCAAATGCCACACCGGAAAGATACCCGCACAATGTGGTTTTAGGCCCGGCCTGGAGGCCTTAAGTTAGTAGGTAGGGTACAATTGGCATCGCCACCGGTAAAAACAAGCTATAAATGCCGTTGCTCTCCCTCCGCCTTACTAAAATCGGGTTGTTCACCAGCTGGTAAACCATAATTGACCCGGATTATGTTGCGGATCAATGGTAATCTATCTCGCGTTCGGTAATGCGAACAGCCTGGCCATTTTCGAAAGTGGTCTTTCTGGTCCAGTTGCCTTTGCGGTCGTAGTCGTATTTAAATTCCTTTTTGTTTGCCACGCGGCCATCAGCATAGTATCTTACCTGTTCCACAATGCTGCCTTCATCGTCATACTTGTAAGACTGTATTACCTTTTCCTGCAGGCTGCCATCAGGGAAATACGTTACATCAAGCGTGTGGTTGCCTCTTTTATCCATCTTGCACTGCGATGAGAAGTGGCCGCTTTCGCTAAACTGGTTTACCTCTGTTATATTGCCTGCAGTATCATACTTGGTCAGTATTCTTTTATGCTTCAGCGAGCTTTCGGAGGTGTATTCCTTTTCTTCTATCTGGTTGCCCTTTATATCGTAGCCATACACGAAGCGGGCATCAAAGCTGCCATTGCGCTTATAGTCGGTTACTTCCACCAGGTTGCCTTTCTGGTCGTAGTTAAAGGTTTCTTTCCACCGCATGCGGCCGTCAGCGCCAAAGAAGTTGTCTTCGCTCTGGCGGTTTTTCTCATCATACTTGTAGGTATGCCTTTCGCTCAGCTTTCCTTTTACATATTCGTTCGATTCCAGCAGGTTCCCCAGGTTGTCATACTCCGTAGTAAAGTTTTGCTCCACAGCGCCATCAGCCCGGTAGGTAAACCAGTCTATACGGTTACCTTTATTATCTACCGTATATGAGGTTGAGTCATCAAGGTTGCCATCGGGGTCGTAATTGTTGGCGCCTATCAGGTTGTTCTTATTGTCGTATGTGTAGGTCGTTTTTTCAGCGCTGTAATTCACATACTCACCCTCCACGGTGTCTTTGCCGGCCGTGGCTAAAAACAGGGTTACAAATCCTTTATTGTTATATTTGCTGGTAGAGCGGTGCACTTCCCGGCCTTTACGCGGCTTACCTGAGCTATTATCTGGTTTATACCCAACTGATACAATACTTTTCACTGGCCCCTTCAACTTGTCTTTTTCAAGATCGGTTTTTTCACGTTGCGCATTCGCCAAAGCGAACGAGCACATAAGTAATAATGTCAGTTTTAATCTTTTCATACTATTTTATTTATTTCTTAATTAGGAACAAATCAAAGTTATGTAAACGTATAAAAACAACTGTAAATAAACGGTAAAAATAACTGTTAAAAATTGTCATCAAAATTTAAAATACAAAGTTTTCCATAATTATTTATGTAACTTCGCACCCTTTTAAACAATCTTGGATTACTTATGAAGTTGTCGCAATTTAAGTTCGACTTACCACTAAATCTCATAGCGCAACATCCCGCCAAAAAACGTGAAGATAGCCGCCTGATGGTTATTCACCGCGATACCGGCAAAATAGAACATAAGGTTTTTAAAGACGTTCTTGGTTTTTTTCATGATAAGGACGTAATGATAGTAAATAATACCAAGGTTTTCCCCGCGCGCCTGTATGGTCGTAAGGAAAAGACCGGGGCTAAGATAGAAGTTTTCCTGCTGCGTGAGCTTAACAAACCTAATCACCTGTGGGATGTGATAGTAGACCCGGCAAGAAAAATACGCGTAGGCAATAAATTATATTTTGGCGATAACGACGAGCTGGTAGCAGAAGTGATAGACAACACTACAAGCCGCGGCCGTACCATACGTTTCTTATTTGATGGCAGTGAGCAGGACTTCCGCGATATACTGGATGTGCTGGGCGAGACGCCACTACCAAAATACATAAAGCGCAAACCGGAAGAAGAAGATAAAGAACGCTACCAGACAGTATATGCCAAGTATGAAGGCGCTGTGGCAGCGCCAACTGCCGGCATGCATTTTAGCCGTGAATTAATAAAAAGATTAGAGATAGTAGGGGTGAAGTTTGCAGAGGTAACGCTGCACACCGGCCTGGGTACCTTTCGCCCGATAGAGGTGGAAGACCTGAGCAAGCACAAGATGGATGCAGAGTATTTTAAGGTAGACGAATATGCTGCCAACATTGTGAACAAGGCTAAGACCGAAAAGCGCCATATCTGCTCTGTAGGCACTACAACCATGCGGGCGCTGGAAAGCTCAGTAACTGCACAGGGACTGCTGAAGCCAGAGGAAGGATGGACAAATGTATTTATACACCCACCATACCAGTTCTCAATAGCTGATTCGCTGATCACCAACTTTCACCTGCCTAAGACCAGCCTGATGATCATGGCGTGTGCCTTTGCCGGTTACGACCTGATGATGACGGCTTATGAAACGGCTATTAAGGAGAAGTACCGTTTCTTTAGCTACGGGGATGCGATGCTGGTCATTTAGTCGCAAGTCATAAATAGTAAGTTCTCGAGTTGTTACCCTGCTATTGGGTTTTGATTATTTACTTTGTTTTATATGGCGCACCTTTGAGGGTGCGCTTTTTTTGTTTTATATTTTATTCATTTTATTTTGGAGGAAAATTTATAAATCTAATAGCTATGAAGCAAGTATTGTTTGTTGTGTTTCTGTGGTCTTCGTTTTCTGTGATTGCGCAAAATAGTAAGCTAGATGAAACGGCAAGACTTGGCAGTGCTAAAGATGTACCCGGGCGCAGTGATAATCTTTGGAGTATACCATTCGGGGTTTCCAAGGATTCAGTAGCCTGGATCTTAGACAAAGTGAAACACACTGAATATCATGTAGAAGACAACCAGATCGTTTGTCCGAAGGCGAATTTTGGTGGAAAAGAAACCATGGTGTAGTATTGTACTTTGCCAGGAACAGATTTTCTGGCGGCATTGTGGTTTTTGAACCGCAAGAGGATAATGACTGCGTCAGTTTTTTCAAGGAAATAAAGAGGAATTTAGTTACGAAATATGGTGATGGTTTCACTGATTCAAAAGATTTTAATGATATCTATGACAAGGAGGTTGTTGTTTCGAGAATAAAAAAAGGTAGTAGTGAAATCTCTACAAGATGGGATTTCCAAGACGTCAATTTTTTCAGCCAGCTAACGAAAGTAATTCTGTTTTTAGGTAAAGATTGCGGAACGGGAATAGTATATCATACTGCAAATGATCTGACAAAGGGGAAATCGGCCGAAGCAAAAGAAAAAGTGAAAGACTATTAATAATGGTTTAAGAAGCGTTTTTCCAGCAGTTTTGGCGGAAGCTAAAATATTTTACTTCTTTTATTTGATACGGCGCACCTTCTGGGTGTGCTTTTGATCTATCGTTATCAGATTGTCACAGCATGGTTAATAAAATGTGTATTGTGCATTTCTATGAGCGCACTTGTTGATTTACTGCGTATTTTTGGTGATACCTATGCAAGACGCTAAAGAAATTACGGACATCATACGTGCCTCTATTGATACCAAAGAAAGAATTATTGCTAATCCTGTGCTGATAGGGGAAATTGAAAAGGTAACCACGCTCATTGCCAAAGCATTTACTGACGGAAATAAGGTGCTCTTTTGCGGCAATGGCGGCAGCGCTGCCGATGCCCAGCATTTGGCGGCAGAATTCAGCGGCCGGTTTTATACGGATAGGGATCCCTTGTTTTCTGAAGCTTTGCACTGTAATACATCGTATATAACTGCGGTAGCTAACGATTATGGCTACGATGTGGTGTATAGCAGGCTGGTGAAGGGCATGGGGAGGAAGGGAGATGTATTGGTAGCATTGAGCACATCAGGCAATTCTGTTAATATTATCAAAGCGCTGGAGCAGGCGCGGAATATTGGTATGATAAATGTAGGGTTAACAGGAGAGACCGGTGGTAAAATGAAAGATATATGCGACCACCTGCTGAATGTGCCCAGTACGGACACGCCCAGGATACAGGAGTCGCATATAATGATAGGACATATTATCTGCCAGCTGGTAGAACAAAGATTGTTTAAATAAAAAGTAGAAAATGAGCCTTTTGAATAGTAAACCCGAAATTGATAATACCTGGACCCTGTTCCTGGACCGCGATGGAGTGATAAATGTGGAGTCTGTAGGATCGTATGTGACTACGTGGGAGGAATTTAAGTTTCATAACGGTGCGCTGGATGCGTTAAGGATGCTGGGGCATTTGTTTGGGAATATAGTTGTGGTATCGAACCAGAGAGGGGTGGGGCGAGGCATAATGACTATGGAAGACCTGCGGGAAATTAATGGCAATATGCGTGCAGCAGTAGTGGAAAACGGCGGCCGTATAGACAGGGTATATGCATCGACCGCGGTGACGGATGATGATCATAACCGCAAGCCTAATACGGGTATGGGGCTGCAGGCGCAAGAGGATTTTCCGGCAATAGACTTTAAAAAAAGCGTGATGGTGGGTAATAGCATCAGCGATATGGAATTTGGGAAAAGGCTGTCGATGCATACGGTTTTTCTTACTACTAAGCATGAGCCCTTTACTTTACCACACGACCTTATAGATGAGCAATATTCATCATTGAACGAGTGGGCGGCTAAGCTGATACCGGCGGAGCTGGTGGGTTAATGGTTAATGTGACGCGAGTATAATTTAATATATTTCTTTGCTTTATGTTTTTGTTGTTCTATAGTTAAAATTTCTGTGAAAAGTTAAATTTTCTTTAAAATATATTATTTTAGTAGGGTTTATGTATTATAAAATAATTAATTTTTATTGATTTTACAGCGATTTTTTAGTTATCCGGGCGTTTTTAGAAAGTTTGGAATATTTTTTGATTAATTAATAGGCGTTTCCTATCTTTGCACTCCCCATTTCCTTGGGTACCAGTGTGCGTAAATTATTTTTGAGCATTTATTGTTAGTACAATTTACCTGTAAAGATAGGCCCAGCCTACCTTATGGGATTTTTTTGTTTGTAAAAAGGAGTATAAAAATACTATGGCTATAACAACGAAAAAGACCGCATCCGGGCGCGTTAACTTTGGAAAGTTACACGACGCAGCAGCAACGCCCGACTTGCTGGCCATCCAGCTTCAATCGTTCCAGGATTTCTTCCAGCTTGAGACTACGCCTGATAAGCGTAACAATGAAGGGCTGTTCCGTGTATTCAAGGAGAACTTCCCGATCACGGACACGCGTAACATCTTCGTTCTCGAATTCCTGGATTATTTCATTGACCCGCCCCGCTACACTATCGACGAGTGTATGGAGCGCGGCCTTACGTACTCCGTGCCGCTGAAAGCTAAGCTCAGGCTGAGCTGTAACGACGAGGAGCACGTAGACTTTGAAACGATCGTTCAGGATGTATTCCTCGGCAACATCCCTTACATGACACCGCGTGGTACGTTTGTGATCAATGGCGCTGAGCGCGTGGTTGTATCACAGCTGCACCGTTCGCCGGGTGTATTCTTCGGTCAGAGCGTTCACCCGAACGGCACCAAGATATACAGCGCCCGCGTGATACCTTTCAAGGGTGCATGGATGGAGTTTGCTACAGACATCAACAACGTAATGTATGCGTACATAGACCGTAAGAAGAAATTCCCGGTAACTACGCTGCTGCGTGCAATAGGTTATGAAACTGATAAGGACATACTGGAACTCTTCGGTATGGCTGATGAGGTGAAGGTGGACAAGAAAGCCCTGGCGCCGCATATAGGCCGCCACCTGGCAGCGCGTGTATTGCGCAGCTGGACGGAAGACTTCGTAGATGAGGACACCGGTGAAGTGGTAACAATAGAGCGTAATGAAATAGTACTGGACCGCGATAGCGTGCTGGACGAAGACAACGCTGCTATGATACAGGAAATGGGCATCAAAACCGTATTCCTGCAGAAAGAAGAGGTGAGCGGAGATTTCTCTATCATCTACAATACCTTAAATAAGGATACTTCAAACTCAGAGCTCGAGGCTGTGCAGCACATCTACCGCCAGCTTCGCGGATCTGATGCACCGGATGATGAAACAGCGCGTGGTATCATTGAAAAACTGTTCTTCAGTGACAAGCGTTATGACCTGGGCGAAGTAGGCCGTTATAAGATCAACCGTAAGTTAGGGCTTGATATTAACCTAACCACTAAAGTACTGAGTAAGGAAGATATCATATCTATCATAAAGTACCTGGTGCGCCTTACCAATGGTAAAGCGGAAATAGATGACATTGATCACCTGAGCAACCGTCGTGTACGTACTGTGGGTGAGCAATTGTTCGCACAGTTCGGCGTAGGCCTTGCACGTATGGCGCGTACTATACGTGAGCGAATGAATGTGCGTGACAATGAAGTATTTACGCCTATCGACCTTATCAATGCGCGTACACTTTCATCTGTTATCAATTCGTTCTTTGGTACTTCACAGTTATCGCAGTTCCTCGACCAGACCAACCCGTTATCCGAGATCACGCACAAGCGTCGTATCTCAGCGTTAGGCCCCGGCGGTTTGAGCAGGGAGCGCGCAGGCTTTGAGGTGAGGGACGTACACTACAGCCACTACGGCCGCCTTTGTACTATCGAAACACCGGAAGGACCAAACATCGGTCTTATATCTACGCTGTGCGTTCACGCGCAGATCAATGATATGGGCTTTATAGAAACGCCATACCATAAAGTAAAGGAAGGCAAAGTTGATCTGAAGAACTACCGCTTCCTGAGTGCAGAAGAAGAGGACCTTGCAAAGATCGCACAGGCAAACGTGCCGATGGATGATAAGGGTAACTTCCTGGAAGAGAAGATCAAATCGCGCCAGACAGGTGACTTCCCGATCCTTGACAGGGAAGAAGTAGAGTTCATGGACGTGGCTCCTAACCAGATCGTGGGCCTCAGCGCATCGCTGATCCCCTTCCTGGAGCATGATGATGCCAACCGTGCGCTGATGGGATCGAACATGCAACGCCAGGCTGTGCCGCTGATCATTCCGCAGGTGCCGATAGTAGGTACCGGGCTGGAAGCTAAGGCTGCACGCGACGCGCGTATACAGATACATGCAGAAGGCAACGGGGTAGTAGAATATGTGGATGCAGACCATATCCATGTGCGCTATGACCGTGGTGAAAAAGAGCGCCTTGTATCGTTTGAAGACGACCTGAAAGTATACACGCTTACTAAGTATAAAAAGACCAACCAAAGTACCAGCATGACGCTTCGCCCTGCTGTGCGCAAAGGCCAAAAAGTAAAGACAGGCGACTTCCTTACTGAAGGTTATGCAACACAGAATGGTGAGCTGGCGCTGGGCCGTAACCTGAAAGTGGCGTTCATGCCATGGAAGGGCTACAACTTTGAGGATGCGATAGTGATCAATGAGAAAGTAGTACGCGACGACTGGTTTACATCTGTGCATATAGATGAGTATGAGCTGGAAGTGCGTGATACCAAGCTGGGTGAAGAAGAACTGACAGCAGATATTCCTAACGTATCAGAAGATGCTACCAAGGACCTGGATGAGCATGGTATCATACGTATAGGTGCGCATGTAGGCGAGGGCGATATACTTATAGGTAAGATAACCCCTAAGGGAGAAACTGACCCTACGCCTGAAGAAAAACTGCTGCGTGCGATATTTGGTGATAAAGCAGGTGATGCTAAAGATGCATCGCTGAAAGCGCCAAGCGGTACTGAAGGTATCGTTATCTCCAAGCAGCTGTTCCAGCGTGCGAAGAAAGATAAGAACTCTAAGGTGCGTGAGAAATCGGCACTTGAGAAGATAGAAAAAGTTCACGAAAAGAACCTGGAAGATGTAAAGAACTTCCTGTTTGAAAAGCTGCAGGTATTGCTGAAAGACAAATCGTCGGCAGGTATTACTAACAACTTCGGTGAAACAGTATTGACCAAGGGCGGAAAGTTCAACTCGAAGACCCTGGGCGGTATTGACTACCAGAACGTGAACCCACTTGGCTGGACAGGCGATAAGGAAACTGACGACCTGATCAACCAACTGCTGCATAACTATAATATTAAGTTCAACGAAGAACTGGGCCGCTACAAACGTGAGAAATTCAACCTGAGCATAGGTGATGAATTACCGGCGGGCGTACTGAAACTGGCTAAAGTTTACCTCGCTAGCAAGCGTAAGCTGAAGGTGGGTGATAAAATGGCGGGACGCCACGGTAACAAGGGTATTGTAGCAAGGATAGTGCGCGAAGAAGATATGCCTTTCCTGGAAGACGGTACACCGGTAGACGTGGTACTGAACCCACTGGGCGTACCATCACGTATGAACCTGGGACAGATCTATGAAACTATCCTTGGCTGGGCCGGAGAGAAGCTGGGAGAGCGCTATGCTACCCCGATCTTTGACGGAGCTACTGTAGAAGAAATAGAAGACCTGATAGTTAAGGCTGAATTACCGGACTTTGGGCATACTTACCTGTATGACGGTGAAACAGGAGAACGTTTCCACCAGAAAGCAACCGTGGGTATCATCTATATCATCAAGCTGCATCACATGGTTGACGATAAGATGCACGCACGTTCGATAGGGCCTTATAGTCTCATCACGCAGCAGCCACTGGGCGGTAAAGCACAGTTCGGCGGACAGCGTTTTGGTGAAATGGAAGTTTGGGCGCTTGAGGCATATGGCGCATCGAACATCCTACAGGAACTGTTGACATTGAAATCGGATGATATAGTAGGCCGTGCGAAGACTTACGAAGCGATCGTTAAGGGTGATAACGTACCTAAGGCAGGTATCCCGGAATCATTCAATGTATTGGTGAATGAGTTACGTGGTCTCGGTCTTGAATTGAAATTTGAATAGTGTGGCGTAGCGTAGAGACGCAAAGCATTGCGTCTCTACCTTATGCATTAATCACAACGCCGCATTCTATGTGGCATTAATACAAAAACAAAAAACTATGGCAATAAAGAAAGATAATCGTCCCAGGCCTGGATTTGGTAAAATTACCATAAGCCTTGCGTCTCCTGATGCGATCCTTGATCGCTCTTACGGAGAAGTGCTTAAGCCTGAAACCATTAACTATCGTACTTACAAGCCTGAGCGTGACGGTTTGTTTTGCGAAAAAATATTCGGCCCTGTAAAGGATTACGAATGTTATTGCGGCAAGTACAAACGTATCCGTTACAAAGGCATCGTGTGCGACCGCTGCGGTGTGGAAGTAACTGAAAAGAAAGTACGCCGTGAGCGCCTGGGCCACATCAAGCTGGTGGTGCCTATCGTACACATTTGGTACTTCAAAAGCCTGCCTAATAAAATAGGTTATCTGCTGGGTGTAAGCTCTAAGAAAATGGAAAGCATTGTTTACTATGAGCGTTATGTAGTAGTAAATGCTGGTGAAGCAGACGACATGATCCGTACTAAGCTGAACCTGAAAGATTCTGAAAATACGCATCAGCAGCTGCTTACAGAAGATGAGTACCTGGAAATACTTGACGCATTACCACGGGAAAACCAAATGCTGCCTGATGAAGACCCGAACAAGTTCATCGGCAAGATGGGCGCTGAATCGGTGCAGATGTTGCTGGCACGTATAGACCTTGATAAACTGTCTTACGACCTGCGTAACGCTGCTGCAAATGAAACTTCTCAGCAAAGGAAGCAGGAAGCCCTGAAACGCCTGAGCGTGGTAGAAGCTTTCCGCGATGCAAATACACGTATAGAAAACCGCCTGGAATGGATGGTAATGCAGTACATACCGGTAATACCGCCTGAACTGCGCCCGTTGGTTCCGCTGGATGGCGGCCGTTTCGCGTCGTCAGATCTTAACGATCTTTATCGCCGTGTTATTATCCGTAACAACCGTCTGAAACGCCTTATAGAGATCAAAGCTCCTGAAGTGATCTTACGTAATGAAAAACGTATGCTGCAGGAAGCCGTGGATTCTCTGTTTGACAACAGCCGTAAGTCTAACGCCGTGAAAGCGGAAGGTGGCCGTGCGCTGAAGTCATTGTCGGACGTACTGAAAGGCAAGCAAGGCCGTTTCCGCCAGAACCTTCTTGGTAAACGCGTTGACTACTCTGGCCGTTCGGTTATCGTGGTAGGCCCTGAAATGAAACTGCATGAGTGCGGCCTGCCAAAAGATATGGCGGCTGAGCTCTTCAAACCGTTCATTATCCGTAAGCTTATTGAAAGGGGTATAGTAAAGACTGTAAAGAGCGCGAAGAAACTCGTGGAGCGTAAGGAAGCGGTGGTTTGGGACATTCTTGAGAATGTACTGAAAGGCCATCCTATCATGCTTAACCGCGCCCCAACGCTTCACCGTTTGTCTATCCAGGCCTTCCAGCCAAAACTGATAGAAGGTAAGGCGATACAACTGCACCCACTCGTATGTTCAGCGTTCAACGCCGACTTCGATGGTGACCAGATGGCGGTACACGTGCCACTGAGCAATGCCGCTATTACAGAAGCGCAATTGCTGATGCTGGCGTCGCACAACATCCTTAACCCACAGAACGGTACGCCTATTACCCTGCCTTCACAGGACATGGTACTTGGACTGTACTACATCTCTAAAGGAAAGAAATCGACCGATACTGAAATAGTAAAGGGTGAAAATAAAGCATACTACAGCCAGGAAGAAGTGATCATAGCCCACAACGAGGGCCGTGCCGACCTGCATGCCTGGATAAAGGTACGTGCAAGCGTGCGTGAGGCCGATGGCGAAATAGTGACCAAGCTTATAGATACAACTGTAGGCCGCGTATTATTCAACCAGTTTGTGCCTAAAGAAAATGGTTTTGTGAATGCGTTGCTTACCAAGAAATCGCTCCGCGAGATCATTGGCCAGATATTGAAGAATACCAACATTCCTAAAACCGTTGCATTCCTCGATGATATCAAAACACTTGGTTTCCGTACGGCGTTCCGTGGTGGGTTGTCGTTCAACATTAAGGACCTTACCGTACCTGATGTTAAAGAACAACTGGTAGATGCTGCACAGTTGGAAGTGGATGAAATATGGGCAAACTACAACATGGGTCTTATTACGAACAACGAGCGCTATAACCAGGTGATCGATGTATGGTCTCGTGTAGATACCCGTGTAACAGAAACGCTGATACGTGAAATGGCAGCAGACAAGCAGGGCTTCAACTCTGTGTACATGATGCTTGATTCCGGTGCGCGTGGTTCTAAACAGCAGGTTAAGCAGTTGGCAGGCCTCAGAGGTCTGATGGCTAAACCCCGGCGTAGCGGATCTTCTGGCTCGGAAATCATTGAAAACCCGATCCTTTCTAACTTTAAGGTAGGATTGAGCGTATTGGAGTACTTCATCTCTACGCACGGTGCGCGTAAAGGTCTGGCGGATACGGCCCTTAAAACGGCAGATGCCGGTTACCTGACCCGCCGTCTGGTAGACGTGGCGCAGGATGTGGTGATAACAGGCGAAGATTGCGGTACCCTGCGTGGTATAGCAACATCGGCTCTTAAGGACAATGAAGAAATAGTAGAGCCACTGTACGATCGTATACTTGGCCGTACATCACTGCATAATGTATATGACCCGATCAGTGAAAAGCTGGTAGCTACTGCCGGTGAAGAAATAACAGAAGACATAGCTAAGCTTATAGAAGACAGCGCTATAGACACTGTAGAAATACGCTCAGTACTTACCTGCGAAAGCCGCAGGGGAGTATGTGCTAAATGCTACGGTAAGAATCTGGCAACAGGCTACATGACGCAGAAGGGTGATGCAGTAGGCATTATAGCTGCACAGTCTATCGGTGAGCCGGGTACACAGCTTACCCTGCGCACGTTCCACGTGGGTGGTGTTGCGGGCTCGTCAGCTATTGAATCTCAATTGGTAGCCCGTTTCGATGGTACTATCCAGTTCGATGGTCTGCGTACTACCAAGTACAAAGATGCAGAAGGCGAAGACCAGACCATAGTAATAGGCCGTACTGGTGAGGTGCGTATTGTAGACATGGCTAACGACCGCCTGATGATCACTAACAACATTCCTTACGGTTCGCTGCTGAGAGTGGCTAATGGTAAGAAAGTGGTGAAGGGCGATGTGATCTGCACATGGGATCCGTTTAACGCCGTGATCATATCTGAGATCAGCGGAACAGTACGTTTCGATGCGATCATAGAAGGTATCACTTATCGTGAAGAGGCTGACGAACAAACAGGCCACCGCGAGAAAGTGGTTATTGAAACAAAAGACAAGACCAAGATACCATCTATCTACATAGACGGCGATAAGGAGCAAAAGATGTACAACCTTCCTGTAGGGTCGCACATTGCAGTAAGCCCTGATGACAAGGTAATGAACGGACAAGTACTCGTGAAAATACCACGTGTGATGGGCCGTAGCCGAGACATTACGGGTGGTCTGCCGAGGGTAACGGAGCTGTTTGAAGCACGTAACCCAAGCAACCCTGCCGTTGTTGCTGAAATAGACGGTGTAGTAGGCTTTGGTAATGTGAAGCGTGGTAACCGCGAGATCATCGTGGAATCACGTGAGGGCATGGTGAAGAAATACCTGGTGCCACTTACCCGCCACATCATGGTGCAGGATGGTGACTTCGTAAAGGCCGGTACATCGCTGTCTGACGGCGCTACCACACCAAGCGATATCCTGTCTATCAAGGGGCCATTTGCGGTGCAGGAATACCTGGTAAACGAGATACAGGAAGTATATCGATTACAGGGTGTGAAGATCAACGACAAGCACATTGAAGTGATCGTGCGCCAGATGATGCGCAAGGTGAACATCGTAGATCCGGGAGATACCAAGTTCCTGGAAGAAGATACTGTTGATAAATTCGAGTTCCAGGACGAGAACGACTGGATATTTGATAAGAAGGTAGTAACGGAAGCAGGCGCATCGGACAAGATGCACCCTGGCCAGATCGTTACCATCCGCGAAATACGCGAAGAGAACAGCGGCCTGCGCCGTGCAGACAAGAAGCTCGTAGAATACCGCGATGCTAACCCTGCCACCTCTTCACCTATGCTGCTGGGTATCACCAAGGCTTCGCTGGGTACACAAAGCTGGATATCAGCCGCGTCGTTCCAGGAAACAACAAAGGTACTGTCTCAGGCTGCTATCAACGGTAAGTCAGACATGCTGCTTGGTCTGAAGGAGAACGTTATCACAGGTAACCTCATCCCAGCCGGTACCGGTATGCGCGAATTCGAAGACCTGATCGTAGGTTCTAAAGAAGAGTTCGAGCTGCTGATGGCTAATAAGGACGTACTGCAGTTTGACGAGGAAGAATAGTATTTCTAAGTTAAAAGTTAAAGCATTAAAGTATAGAGAGACCGCTCATTTGGGTGGTCTCTTTTTTTGTAAAAAAGGAGGTGTATTTTGGTACGAAGAGGTTATTGGTTATCTAATTGCGCTAAGATGATATTGATGTTTTGCTCAAGAACAGGAATATCAGTTTTAACAGTATCCCATACTACATCATAGTCTATGCCGAAGTAAAAGTGGATTATCTTATTTCGCATATCGCCCATTGTTCTCCATTCTACTAATGGATATGCAGCTTTAATATCTGGATGGATCTTGCCGCATGCTTCTCCTATAATTTCGATACTACGGCATACTGCTCTTATCAGCCGTTCGTTATGCTGGAATTCTTCAAAAGTGTTTGTGTTGGCTTCCTGGCGCAAATACCCGCACTCATCAAGTATGTGGCGCAAAAACTCAGCCTGCGATGGAAACATACTCTACGGATTTCAAAATGTGCGGGCCGATATGTGGGCTTAAGGATTGCAGTGTGACCAGGTCTACTTTGCGGTCGAACAGATCTTCCAGGTAATAGTTGAGTGTCATAAAGTTCTGGAAGGTTTTTTTTTCTTTTACTATATCCACCAAAAGATCTATGTCGCTGTTATCATTAGCCTGGTTTGAAACAAATGAGCCAAAAAGCCCTATTTTCATAACGCCATAATCAACTAATTGCTTTTTGTGGGTTGCAATTGTTTGCAGAATGATATCCTTATTCAGGGTAGATGGCATGATCCTCAATTATCTATTGTAAATATACAAACTTTAATAGGTTGGCAAGTCAATCTGTTGGCTCCCGCCGCCAAACAGTTCATTATTCTCAGTCACTGCTCTTTCCACATATCTCAGTACTGTAGCATTAAATTCCAACGACTTATTAAATAGTACTGCGACGGCTATGGGTACTACCACTATCGGTATATTCCACTCCGCTAGCTTATTGATGTGCAGGTACAGGCGCGCCGCGTCTTTTTCGGTGGTTACTATTATCTTATTATCGGCCTGGCGGTTTTCGTAGGCAGCTTTCATTTCTTCCAGGTCTGACGAAACAAAGTAGTGGTGATCCTGGTAGGTGAGGGTATGCACATCTGCTGCAGTTTGCTGCAGGTAGGTGACCAGCGGCTCAGGGCGTGCTATGCCGCATACCAGTATTATACTTTTGCCTGCCAGGCTTACCTCTTCGCCGGTAATGAGGTTGTAAGGCCTGTCGTAGTGTATGCCAGTAAAGAACACCTGCTGGTGAGGCTGAGGGGTTATCTTTTGTTCTATTGCTTTTGCCTGTGCTGCAGTAAGGTCCAGTGGGCATTTAGATACTATGACCACGTTGGCTCGTTTGTAGGCGTTACGGCTCTCGCGCAGGCTGCCAAAGGGTAATATATGGTCCGAGTAGAATGGCCGGGAATAATCGGTTATGAGGATAGTAAGGCCCGCTTTTACAGAGCGGTGCTGATAGGCATCATCCAGTAGTATCACATCTATATCGGGGCGGCGCTGCAGCAGGGCGGGTATGCCTATCATCCGTTCTTCGGCCACACTTACTACCAGCTCGGGGTATTTCATGTGGTATTGCATGGGCTCGTCCCCTATACGCAGGGCGTTGGTCTGGGCATCTGCGATAAGAAAGCCCTGTGTGTGGCGCTTATAGCCGCGGCTCATGGTGGCCACCGTATACTGGTATTGCAGCAGGCGGATGAGGTACTCCACATGCGGGGTTTTTCCCGTACCACCTGTGGAAAGGTTGCCCACAGTGATCACAGGTACACTAAACTCTATGGAAGTGAAGAATTTAGCATCGTACATGCGGTTGCGCAGCCACACCAGCGCCCCATAAATAATTGCAAACGGATATAACAATATGCGTACGACCGAGAATATATAATACAATAAGTTCTTAGTGCCCATGAAGTTGCAAAAGTAGGAGGATTGATTGATTAGTTGACAGGTTGATAAGGTGATAGGCTGATAAGTTAATTTGATTCTACTCCTTTTAGGGGTATTTTATCTTTTGCCGCCTGGTAATGGCACGGATTTGTATAGCCATGCTGATAACTAAACACAGATCTCTATGAAAACGATGATTATTTTCTTACTCTCAGTTACGGTCTTACCAAAAGTTTTATCGGCACAGCCTACGATCAACTACAATGAATATTATGAAATAGGTGACGTGATCAATATGCTGAATGTAGACGCCTCAGCTATAAATGCTGGCGCGCCCGGTGCAAACGTGGTATGGGATTTTTCGGCTGTAAGCGCTAATGGCGGTACCTCTACCACCACTATTGCAGCTAATACCACTGGCACTTTTAACACTTCTAACCTGGTAGTGACATTGCCAAATGGAGATATGGAGTATATGGCAGAGAACAACACTGACTCTTATATAAACGCCATTACCGATCACAATACGCACAATACCGTCACCTATACTTATTTTGATGGTGCAAAGCGGCCGTTTATTTACCTTGGATATTATCTTGATAGCTATAAGATAGCCGCTACAACGCCGGCAACCACCGGCAATGGCACTATGACGATAAGTAGCAATGCGTGGGGCACGCTAAAGCTGCCCAGTGGCACTTTTAATAATGTATTGCTTATAAAAAAGCTACGCCAGGAGACAGATACCGTCAGCTCTGCTACGGTCAGCTTTACCAATGTGACTTACCAGTGGTTTGATACTAGCCATCATGCACCATTGCTGGAGCTCGATTCCATGAATAATCTTTCCGGCAATACTTATAAAGCCATGTACCTGGCCAGCCCGCTGGCAGTGCAAGCTGTTAAAACGTCGCAATTGACATATACAGGCTACATGCTTAATAACGAGCTGCAATTAACCGGTACCTTTGAAATTGGTACAGATTACCAGGTAACTGTATACAGCATAATAGGCTCTAAACTTTATACCGGAGATTTTACAGCCAACGGAGCCACCCAACGTATAGACCTTGGTCGCGACGTGAACCCGGGCATATATATAGTAAGCCTTACTCAGCGAAATGATCCATCCTTCAGCCAGGTAATAAAGGTGGTGAAGCAGTAGTTGATTGGTCGCAGGTAGATATTTAGATATGCCACACTTTTGAAGTGTGGCATATCTGCGTTAATTGAAATAGTTAAATCACTATTGGTTTAAGATGCTCAATACTGATAATACCTATATTGCAGGATGAACTGGATACAACACCCGGTGGCATTAACGGGCGAAAATGTAAAGCTGGTGCCGCTGGAGAATGCACACATCCCTGAGCTTATAGCGGTAGGCAAAGATGAAAGGATATGGGAGCATATTTCCATTAACGGGGCTGATGAAGCCCGCCTTACGCAGCACCTTAAAAGCGCTATATTAAAACGTGCTACCGGCGAGCAATATCCCTTTGCCGTAATAGACAGGAAAAAAGATAAGATCATTGGCTGCACACTCTTTCATAATATATTTCCCGAGCACAGAAAGCTGGAGATAGGCTGGACGTGGTATGACCCTGCCTACTGGCGAACCGGCTATAACCGTGAGTGCAAATTATTGCTGTTAACCTATTGTTTCGAAACGCTGAAAGCCGTGCGCGTGCAATTGCAGACCGATGAAAACAATCATAGGAGCCGGGCAGCGATACTAAGGCTGGGTGCTACGTATGAGGGCACACTCCGTAAAGAGCGCATAAGGGCAAATGGAGCTTTTAGAAACACAGCTATGTATAGCATTATAGATGATGAATGGCCTGGGCTAAAAAATGTTTTCCCTTTGCAAAGCTTAAACGCAAATGGCAAAGCTAATTTTTAACTCTCAGTTTCATTTCTGGCCATTAACCTATAAAAGCGGATCCCGCCAGGCGGTTTGTGCCGTAGCAGGTGAAATCTGGCATATTTTTTGCCTCTATAGTTTTAACAAATCAATAAGCCGGTTATGAACATAGGTGCAGCAATAAGAAGCATAAGGGAGGGGTTATGTATTTCTCAGAAAGAGCTAGGCACTCGCTGTTATATCTCCCAGTCTAACTTGTCGCGGATAGAGTCAGGCACGTGTAACCCAAGTCCTGATACGGTAACCAAAATATGCCGGATACTAGATATTCCAGAATCGCTTGTTTACATAATGGCTATGCAGGAGGCTGATGTGGTAGAGTGTAAGAAAAGAGTATACAAGGTAATATTCCCAATGATCAGGGACCTTGCATTGCAGATAGCTACCACACGGATAGCGGCGGTACTATAAAATTTCCCCACCAGTAAAGGGTTTTATGCCAGAATATAAAGTTTTAAACAGCAAAGGGAAAGAAATATTTACCGATGTATCGCTGCATCCGGGAGAAGTGCTGGATATTGAGATACAGGCAAGGGATATCAGGAAGTCAGCTTTCGCAGCGGAACTTGGTATCAGGCCAGGCCATCTCAGTGAGTTATTACACGGGAGGCTCCATGTAAATGCAGCTATAGCGTTAAAGCTTGAAAAGCTATTAGATATTCCTGCAGAATACTGGTTGCGGGTGCAGGTATACTACGATCTTTTTATAGAGCGAAATAAAGATTTTCGGGCAGCTTAATCTTATATAAGTTCATTTATTTCGCCACGGCGATCTTGTATTTTTTTCCTTTCATTTTTTCTTGTTGCGTGGCTTGCAGCAGCGCCTTTACTTTTGTCTTTTTTACTGCGGCAAAGGAGGTGTGGTCTTTCACTTCTATCATGCCTAGCTCATCTTTTTCCAGCTTCCCTACTTTAGAGAAGAAGCCTACTATATCGGTTTTGTTCAGCTTATCTTTTTTACCGCCGCTGATGTAGATGGTTGTCCATAGTGGTGTATGAGGTATAGGGCTATCGCCAGTGAGCATTAGTTCCGGCGGCGCTTCGGGTAGCCATGATGGAAGAGGCTCCTGGCTGTGCATGAGCAGGTAAGCTGTGCCCGTAGCATTCATACGGGCTGTGCGCCCGTTGCGGTGTACAAATTCTTCCTGGGTGGATGGCAGGTGGTAATGCACGATGTGCCTTACTGATGGAATATCGAGGCCGCGTGCTGCAAGATCGGTAGCTACCAGGAAATATACACTGCCATTGCGGAATCGTGTGAGTGTTTGCTCGCGCTCTTCCTGTTCCAGCCCGCCGTGGAAAAAGGCATTCTCAATGCCTCGCTCCGTGAGCAGTGTGCTGGTTCGCTCCACAGCTTCGCGATGGTTGCAGAATATCAGAGTAGACTCTGCGCCGATATAACAAAGGAGTTGGAACAGCGTTTCTACCTTATCTTTTTCAGGTGATATTACCCGTGCCATTTTAAGCGCATCTCCCGCTGTAGTTTCGGTAATGAAGTCAAGTATCGTTGGCTGATTTACGCCAGTGAAAGCCGGTATCTCCGGGGCAGCGGTTGCCGATACCAGTATGCGCTTACGCACCTTAGATAGCTTGCCGATGATAAACGACATTTCCTCTTCAAAGCCTAATGCCAGCGACTTATCAAACTCATCAAGTACGAGCGTATTGATATTTTCTATTGCAAAGCTGCCACGTACTATATGGTCCATAATGCGGCCCGGTGTGCCTATGATCAGCGCCGGGGGCACGGTGAGATTATTAAGTTCTGTTTCTACCAGGTGACCACCATAAAGGGCATTTGCTTTATACCCTGTTGCCATTTTCTTCCACACCTGCTCCGTTTGCAATGCGAGCTCGCGAGATGGAACTATAATGATGCACTGTGGTGTTTTGATCGTGGCTTTCATGCCTTGCAATATAGGCAGCAGAAATCCCAGTGTTTTACCGGAGCCGGTAGGTGAGAGCAGCAACACGTCTTTCTTTTGTGTTATAGCCTGGTATGCCTGCTGCTGCATTTCGTTAAGCTCTTCTATATTGAAAAGGGAAAGTATTTCTTTTATCGGTTTGAGTTGCATGGCGCAAAGATAGGATTCATAGATTAATGGGGGGTGATAGGTTAATGGGCTAAGGTGTGTCGCTATAATAGATGAATAGATGTGCCACACCTTTGAGGTGTGGCACATCTGAAGAATAATTAACTTTCTTTGCAGGATGGATATTGACTGCATAATTGTAGGGCAGGGTATTAGTGGATCGTTGCTGAGCAGGAATTTGTTGAAAGCAGGCAAACGTGTGCTGGTGATAGATGAGTTGAATACGACTTCGGCCAGCAGGGTAGCGGGTGGTATTGTAAACCCTATAACCGGTATGCGGCTGGTGCGCTCGTGGATGATAGAAACGCTGTTGCCATTTGCGCTAAGCACTTACAGGGAAATAGAAAAGGAGCTGGGTATACAGATTTTGCAGGAAACTTTTTTGCTTGATTTTCCTGTATCGCGAGAGGCTGAGGCGATCTTCAAAGAGAAGCTCGAAGAGGAAAGAGAATATTTGCATGCGGTTGCCGGTAACGAAAATAGGAGCAAATATTTCAGGTTCAACTATGGTGCATGGTCTATTGCACCATGTTTGCTGGTGGAGATAGGGGCGTTTGTTGATGCGTGGCGGCAAGGATTGAGAAAAGAGGGCGCACTGCTTGAAGAGACTTTTTTATGGAAGGATTGTGAAGTGACGAACGATAGCGTTGTTTATAAGGATATAAGGGCTAAGAAGATCATTTGCTGCGAAGGAGCAGCGGCGGCTGATAATCCTTATTTCAACATGCTGCCGTGGTCAAAGGATAAGGGTGAGGCACTGATCGTATCTATACCTGGCCTGCCCCGCGATCTCATTTTTAAACAAGGTATCAGTATAGTGCCGTGGCGTGACGGGCTGTTTTGGGTTGGCGCTGCGCACGACTGGAAATATACTGACCTGCTGCCAACTCCATCATTCAGAAAGAAGACTGAAGAGCAACTTGATTATTGGCTAAAGCTTCCTTATACGGTGGTTGACCACCTGGTAAGCCTGCGGCCAGCTAATATGGAACGTAAACCATTTGTGGGTATACACCCTGTGCATAGCGCAGTAGGCATACTTAACGGTATGGGCGGAAAGGGTGTATCTATAGCGCCTTACTTTGCACATCAGCTTGCGGAGCATCTTGTACACCAATTGCCTATACTACCGGCAGCAGATGTCAGCAGGTTTGCAAAAATATTGAGCCGGTAAATTATTGCTTTGTCAGCGAATCGGTAGACACGATTGGTGTTGTTTTACCCATGTGGCAGGTAACGCACGTTATTGATTCCAGTGTATGATCGCCGCCTATCATTTTACCTATATAGTTTTCATTGATCGCCGCCGTCATCTGCATCATTTTCCTTGCGATTATTTTTTCTGATTTCGCGTCCGATGCGAAATCCATTTGCGGACGCTCCTGTCCTGGTACCTGCTGTGCTACATGGCAGAAATTGCAACGTACCCCCAGCGACATAGAAAAGTTCCTCATGATGTTGTGAAGCTCTTTCTCAGAGATATTTTTAGGCAGTATTTTCAGGTTAGTGGGCTTGTCGTCGTCCTTTGGCTTTGCAGCAAAGCTTTGTGCGAAAAACATGCCACCGCATAGCGATGTAACAAGGAGTAGTTTTTTATTGAGCCTCATAAATATTTTTTTTAGAGTAAGCCTAAAGTAATGAAAATATATAAACAACAAAATAAAAAAATAAATCGAGCTATGTTAATGAGTAATTAAGGATATAAATTTTTGACGTATTTAAGGTAAAATGAAATAAATGTTATGAAAACATGATTATTTTTGAGGGAGGTAATAAATGGTAATTTATTTATGCGAATTGGAGGGAAGGGTCGTTTATTACCCATCTGTTTATAGAATTTAACTGTCTAATGAACTGATGTACCTAAAACACATTGTATCTATTTTTTTACGTAACTTTAAAATATCATAAACTCCTATTTAATCCTTCTCCAAATGAAAAAAGTACTTTTATTTCTCGCTCTTTTACTTGCTGTTTTCCCAGGCAAAGTTTTTTCACAAATAGTCGCATCGCTAAGCGGATACCCGATAGTAACTACCGGGTGGATAATAGGCGGTAATGCCAGCGCGGTAGATAGCGAAATACGGCTGACACCGAATTTGGGCAATCAAAGTGGCCAGGTTTATTATAATACTCCATTGAATGTGACTGCGTGCGGATCTTTCCAGGTTGATTTCGATT
>Ga0206843_10108_pt1 | contig 28411 bp, 26 predicted proteins | sample Alteio_BWOrgCont_21_FD_152869 | JGI IMG/M metagenome (GOLD analysis project Ga0206843, IMG submission 152869) | Enriched cells from forest soil in Barre Woods Harvard Forest LTER site, Petersham, Massachusetts, United States -... | ecosystem: Environmental > Terrestrial > Soil > Temperate forest >...
CTAGATATACGGCAATAGCCGCACCAATAGATTCACCATAGAGAATTATATTTTCATGATTTAATCCTTTAATCTGAACCAGGTAGTCATATGCTGCTTCAGCGTCCTTAGTAACTGCAGTTAAATCAGGCAGTCCGGTACTTGCACCATAACCAGAATAGTCATAAATAAAAACTGAATAACCTCCTCGAACCAACGCTTCTGTCAAATAACCATGGGTTTGCATATTGCCTAAATTACCGTGGCTAACAAGCATAGTAAATTCCGAATTGGGATTACGATAAAACCATGCACATAGATAGTTTCCATCGCCCTGCAAAAACTTAACTGCCTCAGCTTTAATTCCTTCAATAGATGGCGGATCTTCGTGACTTGCCATACCTAGACGAGGAAATAGCAAGGGCCTATAGAACCAAGCTGCAAGCCGCGGAGCAAATAGAATGTAAATTGCAATCATTGCAATAAATAAGTAAACAAGACTCATTAGGATACCTTATATGATATGTAGAGCGCTTATTCTAGCAAAAAAGACAATCTTCAGAGAAAAAGAAAGGAGACTAAACATATAAAACTCATAGACCACCTACAACAGTCCAGCATATCAAGAAGCTCTGTCAATCAGCGACCTGGAATTAATTTTTTTCGGTTGCTATAATTTAGTTCTAATTAGCCCGGGTGAAATAGGAAATTATGGAGCAAACCAAGAGTTTAAGTAAACATGCGATTTTTGGAAATACTTCTCGGAAAGACGCTTGGTGGATAGAACCTGTTTTAGTAGGATTAGGTTTTGCAGCATTTATTATTTATGCTACCTACCGAGCATTCGAAAATAATTATTTTGAAATAGGGCCTTATCTTTCCCCTTTCTATTCGCCAAAATTCACTTTTGACTGGTGGCATATGTCTCCAGCATTTCTTATTCTCTGGGTTCCTGCCGGCTTCCGTGCCACTTGTTATTATTATCGCAAAGCTTATTACCGTGCTTATTTTGCAGATCCCCCCGCTTGTGCAGTAGGTCATTTTGGTGCAGAAAAATATTGTGGTGAAACCACCTTCCCTCTAGTAATGCAAAATCTGCACCGTTACTTCTTTTATGCAGCCACCGTAGTATTAATAGTTCTTTGGTATGACGCTATTAAAGCTTTTTTCTTTGATGGCCAATTTGGCATTAGTCTCTGGAATTTAATTATGCTAGGAAATGTAATTTTACTTTCTGGTTATTCTTTTGGCTGCCATGCTTGTCGTCATTTAGTAGGCGGCAAATTAGATTGTTTTTCTACCAATAGTTGCACAAAGTCTCAATTTAAAATTTGGCATTGGATAACTAAATTAAACGAACACCATATGTTATGGGCTTGGTTAAGCCTTTTTTCGGTAGGCTTTACTGATTTTTGCATTCGCCAAGTAGCTTGCGGAGCTTTTCCTCAGTTCAGATTTTTTTAGTCCAACATCAAACAATCAGGTAACAATCAAAAAATTATGTCCCAAAATCAAAACTACCAAACCCATGAATATGATGTTCTTGTCATAGGCGCTGGCGGAGCTGGATTAAGAGCGGCAATAGAAGCTTCAGCCGCAGGTGTTTCAGTGGCATTAGTTTGCAAATCACTCTTAGGCAAAGCCCATACGGTTATGGCAGAAGGCGGAATCGCTGCTGCTTTAGCCAATGTCGATTCTCAAGATAACTGGAAAACACATTTTTGCGATACTATGCTGGGCGGCAAAATGTTAAACAACTGGCGCATGGCTCAATTACATGCCCAGGAAGCACCGCAACGTGTAAAAGAACTAGAGCATTGGGGCGCAGTATTCGATCGCACCAAAGATGGCAAAATACTGCAGCGTGCTTTTGGCGGACATACTTATAAACGACTTTGTCACGTTGGCGATCGTACCGGCTTAGAAATGATTCGTACCTTGCAAGACCAAGGAGTTCATCGAGGTATAAATGTCTACATGGAATGCACTATCACCAAACTAATAAAAGATGGTGAAAGAATTTCAGGGGCTTTTGGTTATTATCGAGAAGATGGACGCTATGTTCTTTTTAAAGCAAAAGCGGTTATCTTAGCAACAGGTGGAGTAGGAAAATCCTTTTCGGTAACTTCTAACTCTTGGGAATATACAGGTGATGGACAAGCACTTGCCTATGAAGCCGGTGCCGACTTAATTGATATGGAATTTGTACAATTCCATCCTACAGGCATGGTCTGGCCTCCTGGGGTACGCGGCTTGCTTGTCACAGAAGGTGTGCGTGGTGAAGGTGGAATTCTAAGAAATAAAGCTGGCGAACGCTTTATGTTTAGATACTTGCCCGAAGGCAGTAAAAAAGACTTTGCCGAAACCGATGAAGAAGCAGCAAAATGGGTAGACGCCGCTGTAAGCGGACAAAAAACCGAGGCAAGAAGACCACCTGAATTATCCACCCGAGATAATGTTGCTCGCTCCATTTACACTGAAGTTAAAGAAGGCAGAGGTTCAGAACATGGCGGAGTTTATCTTGATATTAGCTATCAAGATCCTGAAAGGGTAAAGAAAAAACTTCCTTCTATGTACCATCAGTTTAAAGACTTGGCTGATGTGGACATTACTGCTCAACCTATGGAAGTTGGACCCACTATGCATTACATAATGGGTGGAATACGTGTAAATGCCGACACACAAGAAAGCCGTGTACCAGGATTATTCGCAGCCGGTGAAGTAAGTGGTGGCATGCATGGTGCTAATCGCCTAGGTGGAAATTCATTATCCGATCTACTCGTTTTTGGTCAATTAGCTGGCGCCGGGGCGGCTAGTTACGCCAAAGGTCTAACCGCCACCCCTAAGGTTCTTGATGACCAGGTACAATTTGCTATTGCTGAATTAGAAGAACCATTTGAAGGCGATCGAAACATAAACCCTTATGATTTACAAAAGGAACTTAATCATGTGATGAGCACTTATGTGGGTATTTTCCGCGAAGAAAGTGATTTATCCATCGGTTTGTCCAAATTGCAAGAACTAAAGCAAAAAGCAAAGCTGGTTTGTGCCAGTTCTAACAAAACGTACAATCCTGGCTGGCACTTGTGCATGGATCTAAAACATATGCTCATTTCTTCAGAAGCCATCACCCGCAGTGCACTTATCCGCAAAGAAAGTAGAGGCGCGCACAGTAGACTAGACTATCCAGAAATTAACCCCGAGCTTAGTAAAGTCAACACTTCAGTTTATAAACAAGGCAATGAAATGAACGTAGAACAAACACCATTACCAGCAATGCCTGACGACTTAAAAGAGTTATTTAAAAAATAAGGAGCCACACGAATGCCTGAAGCAACTCTCAAAGTTTTCCGCGGCAAAGGAGACAAAGGGACTTTTGAAACATATAAAGTGCCTATAGAGGATGGCATGGTTATTCTTGATGCCATTCATTATATTCAACAACACTATGCTCCAGATCTGGCAGTACGGTGGAATTGCAAAGCCGCCAAATGCGGTTCTTGTAGCGCCGAAGTAAATGGCAAGCCAAGTCTTATGTGTAAATCACGCATGGATAAATTTTCACTAGATGAAGAAATTATTGTCGAACCTATTCGAACTTTTCCTTCGATAAAGGACTTAGTTACTGATGTTTCTTGGAATTACGAAGTCAATAAAAAGATCCCTGCTTTCACTCCTACCGATGACGGCGAGTGGATAATTTACCAAGAAGATATTGAGCGTGTGCAGGAATTTCGCAAATGTATTGAATGCTTTTTATGCCAAGATGTTTGTCATGTATTGCGTGATCACGATCGCAAAGATGCTTTTATGGGACCAAGATTCCTTGTGCGTACAGCCGGCTTAGACATGCATCCAAAAGATAGTCTTAATCGCAGTAAATACCTAAAGGAAGAGGGTGGAATAGGCTTCTGCAATATAACAAAATGCTGCACAGAAGTGTGCCCAGAAGACATTCATATAACAGACAATGCCATCATTCCTTTAAAAGAGCGTGTTGTTGACCAATTCTACGATCCAGTGACGATGTTCTTAAATAAAATAATGCCCAATAAGAACAAGAAAAAGCTTGTTTAACTGTTGGGCTGTATTTGCTTAGCAGACCATAATGATTGAACTGGTAAAATAAGTTCTCGTAAATCATCAGACAATTATTTGGAGCACAATATAAATTAATGAGTGAAGAAGCAACAATAGAATTAAAACGATGCTGAAACCTTGCTAGTGCTATAAGTAGGTTCGCATTATTTGTAGACAATCAAAAAATTGGCACCATTAACAATGGCAAAATCGAATCCTTTAAAATTCCTGCGGGAGCACATTCAATATATGTCAAAGGCGGATTCTGGTCAAAGAGCAGTGTTATAGAAATGCAAGCCACTCCGGGTAGCATTTCAAGATTCGAATGCGGTATAACCAAAAGCTATTGGGCGGTAGTGATCTGTATTACTTTTCTCTTATTTTTCGGAAAAGCACTGATACACAGCTTGGCCTACTATGACCGCTTACTTGGTTTAGCTTTTTCGTGCTTGCTTATAATAATGGGGATAGTTGGCACCGTGTATACTTTCAGACCAAACTCCGTGTATTATCTCAAAGAGATTAACTAAAGATACTATTGTGAATTAGCATCAGTACTCTTTTCCGTAGTACCAGTAACATTAGCATTTTCCGACTCTGATTCGCTGTCACCACCACCCAAAAGACTATAAGTAATAGTCGCCTGCGAATGACTATCATGTAAAATTAATGGCAAGCGCTCAAACTTTTTATGAGCCTAAAGCCATACTAGGTCTCCATGTTGCTCTAAGAATTTGACCAGAGGAATAATTTCCGCAGGACAATTATCTCCGCTCCATTCGACCGATTTTTTACCCGTTTTGGTCGAAACATTAAGTAAATAACTACCACATCCTGTCAGCCAAGGCTTTTTAATAAAAGGAAATTCTACTTTAGAAGTAGTCTGTCTTAAAATTCCACTTTTATCAATTAATTGTTTGCATGAAGCCTTCAAACGAACTGGGATATAGTGCATATCAATTATGCTTTGCCCGTCATGTGGCGCAGCATAATATCTCAATTCAATCCGAAGTGTATTATCATCCGACTCCAGATCTTCATCTTGAATCCGTATCGAAGGATCGAGATCAACCTTTGTTTTTCGTCCAACAACATGCTTGATTTCTCTGGGTTCAGCTAAAGGAAAATCTAGTTGTTCCTGTTTAACAATAACTTGATTAGCTTTGATAATACACCCTGCTTTAATCGGCACCGCTGCATGCACAGAGGTTTTCCAAATTTGTCGATCTTCAATTAGATCACCAGTCCAACCATTTGCTTCTTCCGCCCAACTCCAACAACAAAAGATTATCCATGCAATAAAGAAAAGAAATATAGCACCAACTATAATTAGGATAATTCCTATTATTCGCAAACTAATCCTTCCGATTCGTATTAGTTTATTCGTTATATTACCTACCTGTTTCTTTTCCTTCATAGAACTCTTTTGGCAATGGAAGTAAGTCAACCACTTGGCCATAATTAATAGTTATCGTTGACGGTTCACAATTTCGGTCATAATTGTTTGGCTAATCTTAAGCTTAGTTTCAATCTGTGAATAAAACTATGCCTGCTAATTTAGGGACTAGAAAGACAACGTTACTGCGAATTAGTATCGCTGTCAGGTGTTTTGATTGCATTTTTATCTTCCCCATCCGATTCGTCCGTGCCACCACCGGAAAGACGATAAGTAATAGTGGCATCTGAATGGCTATCGTTTAAAACTAATGTATTAATTTTGCCAGGTTCCATAAGAGCTTTTACTGGTTCTACAATAGATTTCCTTATACTGGGATTTCTTAAATTTACATCTATAGTCAGTTCCACTGCTTTTGGATAATTGCGATCCACAGTTTTTTCACCAGCTACATAAACAAACTTGCATGTTTTTGACTGACCACTCAAACTTTGTAAGATTGAGCCTTCCAATTTTTCCCTTGCTGCCGATGCACTCAATGCCGTATTGCCAGCTGATTGTTCCGGTCCACGTTGCATAAGCTGTCCGATCCAACTGCTTTGCACAGCATAAACAAGTAATCCGCCAAGAACAATAACGACCAAGACTAAGCCAAGAGGATTAAAACCCTTCTCATATTGTTTTAACGAAAACCCGCGAAATTCCGGACGCACATTTTGTTTTACGCCACAGACAGGACAAAATGATTCATGCCCATGTAAGGGAACATGACAACCGGGACAATCATGCATTGCAAATACCTAAACTTAACTAACCATGCACAATGTTTTACCATATAGCCCGGCTATTGTTGAAAAATGCTCCTTTGCCAACACACCTTCCCATTGAATATTTATTACATATAGCAGCCTGTCAAGAATGGTAGAATTTGGTCTCAATTGCTCTCACTGTTGGTTTAATTAAACATATGATTCGAAACCTTTTTGCAGCTTTAGGTCTGGCAATCGTTTTTTTGCTTATCCAATCCAATCTAGCTATTGGAACAGACACTAGCAATAGCCAAGATGCCGATAAAACGTTGTCTCAATTAGAAACCAGATTTTTTGAACATCAGTACGACACAGATAGTGACACTGACAGAATAAGTCGCATTGAACAATTTATTTTTGGCTGCACTCAAACCGGTTCGGCAAGTGATCGGCTACAACACATTCAATCAGCCATACCAGATGCAACTGTTGATCAAATCAATAACATACCTAGGGCTGCTCCCATAAACAGCTCTGGTGTCGGCAATGATAAACAAAGTGGTGTGTACGGTACCAGCCAAGGTCCAGATAACAGTGATCAAAGCAATGACCAATCAACAAGCGAGTCTTCTAATAATAGCTCTCAATATTCCTCATATCCTCGCGTCACTTCTTTAGAGCAAGAATTGCTAGGTCATACCTATGAAGCAGATGCCTTGCCCCGCCGACTGGCACGCCTTGAAACAAAAGCTTTTGGTAGTGCTTCTACCAGCACTGATTTAAGTGAAAGAACAGACAATCTAGACGATTATGCGCAAAGACATGACATATATGGTGAACGCAAAATTGCTAATAACACAAATAGCACTCTTGCTTTTGTGCCACCTAAGAGTGTAAGGCAAGCTGCTAATAGAAATTCTGTTTATCCTAGCGACGCTTCTTTAGACCGCAACAACAACACAGACACAGCTGATTCGCAGCCCAGTTACACCAGTAAGACTGGCTCATTTGTGGGCAGCATGGAAGAGCGTGTGGCTATGATGGAAGCACAAGAATTTGATCATACATATCCAGAAAAACCACTCGATAAACGTTTGAAAAAATTAGAAAAGAAAATATTGCCCGGCCAAGACAATTCAGAAATGGGACTATTTCAGCGCACATCAAAACTTTGGATAGCATTGCACCCATCTGATAAAAGCCAGATGGACAATCTTATCGCAAGCAACCAAACCGGCACAGATCAAACATATAATCCAGCGGGCAACACCACTACAAGTACCGATAGTTCAACTCCTGCCAACACTACAACCAAACATGGTTCCTGGTTGCACAGATTAGCCAATCAAATGGAGTCAGCTGCTTCAGCTCCCTATTCAGGATATTCCAATTTCTCAGGAGGCGGTAGCCCAGTTTCTGGCAGTTATCCATATCCTGGTTCATTCTATGTACCCCAAAGCGCCATGTCCTCTAATAGCAGATTCATAGGCGGCTCTTTTGGTCCGGGTGCCGGTCCCGGCGGACTGCCGATAGGTTTCTGGTAAATAAAAAACTAGAACTTCTTATCTCTATAGGTTAAGCCAGAACTTTTAGAATTTTACGGCAACGGGACTACGAGCTGCATTATCGTCAATTTCAAAATATTGAGCCGATTTAAAACCACCGGCCCCAGCAACCATTGAAGATGGAAATGATTCAACAACAGTATTTAATTCTCGAACATTAGCATTATAAAAACGTCTGGCTTGAGAAAGACGATTTTCGGTTTCATTGAGATCATTTTGTAATTGTTTAAAATTCTCGCTTGCTTTCAATTCAGGATAATTTTCACTCAACGCAAAAAGCTGACGCAAAGCTCCGTTAAGTACATTTTCGCTCTTAGCTTGTGCTTCTGGCGAACCCTGGCTAGAAGCAGCAGCATTTCTTGCCGCAATAACTGATTCAAAGGTTCCTTTTTCATGTGTGGCATAACCTTTAACAGTTTCGACCAAGTTGGGAATAAGATCATAACGACGTCTAAGCTCTGTATCAATGGCTGACCAACTTTCAGCAACTGACTGTCGCAAACGCACTAAATTATTATATATACCAATAAAAAATGCGGCTATGACAAGGATAATAACGATTGTCATTAAGATTGCTGACATTATAAGCCTCCGCAAAAAGTTTCAAGTATATCCAGACTTCATTATAATGGCTAATATGAAAATCACAACTTTGCCTTTGCCAGAAGATCGAACTATTCGCGCTGCTTGGCGAAGACTAGCGTTTGCTTTGACCATCGCTTTATATGTGATTCTAAGCAGCAGAATAATAGCTGACGCCGAAGTCATTCGTCAGTTCACCGCTGCTATTCAGCTAAACTCTGATTGTTCGCTTGACGTTACTGAAACAATAAAAATGGATTTCGAGAATTCCAAGAGGCACGGTATTTTTCGTATCATTCCTATTGGTTATTCGCGTTACGGGGGAAATTACAATCTAGATTTTCACTTGTTAAATGTAAGCGACGAAAAGAACAGTTCTCTATATTATCAAGCAAGCCGTATGGGATCTGATTTCCACATAAAAATTGGCGAACCAGACCGACTGCTAACAGGAAAACACACCTATTGCATTCATTACAGGGTTCGCCGTGCTGTTAATTTTTTTGACGGTAAAGCGGAAGTCTATTGGAATGCTACCGGCAACGATTGGCCGTTTAGCATAGAACAAGCCAATGTCTTCTTTTATCCACCGGAAAACACTGCTGTTAGTGATATTAAAGCAACTTGCTTTGTTGGACAAACTGGCTCTACCACAATAGGAAAATATACTAAAAGCGATAAATTCATACTATTTAAAGCAACAAACATAGAACCCGGTAGCGGTTTAACCGTTGTTGCCCAATTACCACCCAATGCTGTAAATAAGCCTTCTATATGGCAAGAAATTTTTTGGTTTCTTAAAGACTGGTGGGGATTGATCGTCTTGCCAACACTTACTTGTGCCTGCCTGCTGCCTATTTTAAGGCGGCGAACGCATGATCCATCTCATCAAGCAATAGCTGTTGAATGGAATCCCCCTAAAGACTTATCACCAGCTGAAGTAGGAACATTGGTAGATGAGAGTTGTGATATGCAAGACATAATTTCTACTCTGGTGGATTTAGCTGCTCGAGGCTATTTACAAATCAAAGAAATTAAGTCAGACAATTTTCTTTTCTTCTCCAATAAAGACTACGAATTCACACGCACAAATTCATATAAAAAAGACGACGTCCTTTTACCTCACGAAGACAGGTTTCTTAATGCCTTATTCGACTCGGGCGAATCTCCAATAAAATTGTCTAACCTACGAAATAAGTTCTATATTAATTTGCCGTATATACGACAAGAAATTTATCAATCACTTACCGATAAAAAATTGTTTTTTGACAATCCAGAAACTGTGCGCTTTCGCTGGAGAACCGGCGCCATGTTAATAGGCGGATTGAGTCTTTTTCTGACCCTCTTTATCGCTATACCGAACTTCACAGCCATAGGCAGTGGTTTATTAATATCAGCAGTTATAGCTTGGATAGCTGCCCAATTTATGCCGGCTCGCACGACAGCCGGATGGAAAGAAAGAGCACAATGTCTGGGTTTTCAGAGATTCGTCCGTCTTGCTGAAAAAGATCGCATCACCGTTTTAGCCAAAGAAGATCCAACTATTTTTGGCAGACTCTTACCTTTTGCCATGGTCTTAGGGGCGGCAGACCAATGGGCTGAAGCATTCCATGGATTATTAACAGAACCACCATCTTGGTATATACCTTATGGTTATGGCAGCTCTGGTTATATTTTCTCATCTCGCAATTTTGTAAATGATTTAGGAAATGGCATGCATACCATGTCCCAAACTTTTGCTTCAGTACCAGCTCCTTCATCTGCTGGTAGCGGCGGCAGCGGACTTTCTGGAGGATTTAGCGGCGGCGGTTTTGGTGGAGGCAGTGGCGGTTCTTGGTAGTTCTCTACCAGACGACGGACCTCAATCGCAATTGGTATTACTTTTGTCCCAATAATATGATGGATTATCGCCCCCAGCAGCGTGAAAATATTCCAAACCAGTTTTAGGGACATTCTCAGAAGGCTTACAATCTTCTTGCGTCAAAGGGCGCCAGCCAGAAACCCGCTTAAATCCTCTATGGACATTAATGTCAGCTGGCACTTTTGTTAGACATTTTTGTTGACACTCCAAAAGACATTCTTTGTTAGCACCACCTTTTAAGAGTGGATTAGCCAACTGTACAGGATCATCTTCCCAGCCACAAATTGAACAAATATCGTAACTGCCAATTGGTTCGTCAAATATCAGAAAACCACAAGAAGGACATGGATAAATACTATTAACAGATGACATTTTAGAGCCTTATTTTATTTCTGCTGATTTTGGAATGGCCCGCACAAAACGTTCAGTAATAAGATGAGGACGAGTAATAGCCGAACCCACTACTACTGCAAAAGCACCGTATGCAAAAGCCTTTGTCACTTCTTCTGGATACCAAACTCGTCCTTCTAAAATAACAGGCGTTTTTATTTCTTTAGCTAATTTTGTGACCAAGTCGAAATCTAGACCGTGATCGCCAGCTAGTTTTGTTTCTTTGGTATAACCAAATAAAGTAGTAGAAATCAAATCCGCCCCAAATTTTTCAGCTTGTATGCCCTCTGCAAAAGTACTTATATCTGCCCAAACAGGCTTGTTCAATTCCTTATGAATACGAGCTATAGTTTCTTTAAGTGTCAGCCCATCAGCCCGCGGGCGTTCAGTGGCGTCTAAAGCAATAATGTCACTGCCTGCTTCGGCTAATGCTTTAGCTTCAGCAAAAGAGGCTGTGATATAGACTTTATCTAAGCGATCGCTATTGCTTATAGTTTTTGATTTACTTAATCCAATGATAGGTAAATTAGTCGCTGCCCGCACTGCGTTTATATTCTCTATTCCTTCCAATCGCAAAGCTTTAGCACCACCTATAATGGCAGATAGCGCCAAGGCTTTAATATGTTCTGGCACAGCTAATGGTTCTCCTGCATCAGCCTGGCAGGAAACAATAAGTATTCCCTTTATTTTCTCAATGATATTGTGGTCAGATGAGTGGCCAATTTTCATAGTGCTACATTATCGTATGTCAAAACCTTAGTATAATTCGTAATTTTATATTGACAACCAAAGCGATACTATGGAATAAATAAAATCAGCGCACTTTATAGGCAGTGTATATGCTGTTTCTTATTATTCTGAGTAACGATTAAGATTATGCATTGGCAGCACTGACAATGGTAAACTGACCCCTTTAAGACTCTTACTGACAATTGGAAACCTTTATTAAGACCAAGATGAAACACCCCCAATCTAAAGACTTTTATTACTGCAAACTTTTTCTTACAGCTGCTGTCTTATGCCTGTACTCTTTAGCCTCGACAAATCATAGTCTCTTAGCTAAAACTTCTCTTAGCGATTCAAATAATATAACTGCTAATTTATCTAATAGCCGTGGTCCTTTAATTTCAGAAGATACACGTGATCGCCTGGAACAAATAGAAGAGCGCCGTCGTGAACTGCATGAACGAGCAAGTTTAATGCGCAAGAAAGAACAGATGGCACTTTTAAAATTGAGTCGTATCGAAAACAAACTTAGTATCACTAAAGGTGCCTTAAAAACAAGCAAACGAAAACTGGAAAATACAAAAGATAAGATTAGCGAAGTACAAGGAACCCTTTCACAAGTAAAAACTGATAGACAAAGTCTGACAGAGCAAGCAACACAGCGTTTGCGTGAAATTTACGAAGGACAACGTTTAAATTTCATTGAAATGGTAATGCAAATTGATTCCCTGCAAAACCTTTTAGATAAACTGTTTTACCAAGAAAAGGTAGCAATGTTAGATAGAAAGCTATTAGACGAGTTGCGCAAAAAAGAAGAGGTTCTAGCCCAGAATAAAGACAAATTAGGCAAACAAAAAAACGAATTAGGTGATATGGTTTCTTCTTTTGCTAAGCAAGCACTAGCGATTGCCAAAGAAAAATTTGATCAGGAACAAACTGCAAATAGACTTAAGACCCAGAGAGCTTTCTATGAACAGGCAGAAAAGCAATTAGCCAACGAATCACATCAACTCGAAACACAAATTGTGCAAATGGAGTCCTCTCAACGCAATCGCAATCAACATTTATTTATGGGTAGTGGCACTCTCTCTGCCCCATTGAAAGCTGACATTACTTCACCTTTTGGTTGGCGTAAACATCCAATATTTGGCATCCGCCGTTTTCACACTGGCATTGACTTAGCTGGACCCAATCACTCTTTGATAAGGGCAGCAGACAGTGGTAACGTACTATACACAGGCTGGTACGGTGGTTATGGAAAAGTAGTAATTGTTAGTCATGGGAAAGGCATGGCTACTCTTTATGCCCACTTATCTAAAATTGCCACTACAGCCGGTAGCAATATCGCTAAGGGAGACATTATCGGTTATGAAGGCACTACCGGTTTTTCTACGGGACCACACTTACATTTTGAAGTACGCATCAACGGTAAGCCAAATAATCCTATTGCCTATTTGCATTAAATTGTTCTCTGACCAACATCAATAGTAAAAGCTTTCCCGCCAGTAGAGAATTTCAGATAATTTTGCACTTAAGAGAGCATGAAAAGGGTCTTTAAATACTTGAATACTGAGTAGTAATACTTAGGCAATTCTAGCTATTTTAGTTTGCAGCTCTTTTACAAAATCATCCTGTCCAAGCAAATAACCGCGACGAGCTTGATCATCAGCATATGTAATAGTTGCCTCAGTTAAACTATTTAGCAAACTTAGCGGCACAAATTCACTAATTTGATTAAGCAATCGTTCAACAGTTAGCCATTCTTCGGTTTGCAAAGGGATAGCATCGTCTAATCGGGACATAACCGTGTAATTATGAATCTTGTCAGCCTTGGTATTCATCGTAGACCCTATCTTTCAGCAAAAATGGATATCCAAAATGCAGATTAGCAATTTGCTGTATATACCGAGTATTTTCCTACTTTTCTTATGCCCGATAAAATTTGCCTCTAACCACTGACAGGCTTGCCAAGTAGAAATTTTTATCAAGTGCTTGTTCTTTTTCTCCAGTAAGCAATGCAAAATAGTGCAACCCTTATCATGACAATGACGCAAACAGAAATAACCGATGCAGTCATAATTGAATGATGCCTACCCATCACTTAATTTTTTACTTTGATAAATTGAACGAACATAATCTTCTGCCGCTGAGCGGGTAAGCACTTGTTTTAATTCTTGTGCTTCCTTTAAAGCACTTAAAATTTCGCCTAACTCTTTTCCAGGAGGCAGATTAAGCAATTGCATGATATCGTGACCATCTAGTATCTTTTTCATACTCTGGGTTGTAAGGCAATACTCTTCAAATCCAGATAAAAGTCCGTAAAATTTTTCACGCAAATTACTTGATTTCTCATCAGTCATTTGTGGTCCTTTAGTCGCACCTAAGTCGCCTAGTGCAAGCAATATCAAGGCAGGGAAGTTTTCTCCAGCGCGTCGATAAAGACGATTAATACCTTTAGCTGTCGCCTCTGTAGTATGAAACAATTGTCCGGGGCGCAAATGCAACTCAATCAACATACTGACCAGGTGTTCCATAGTATTGGACCAACGTAAGCGCTTTGCTATAATCGGTACCATTTGAGCACCAATACGTTCATGCCCAACAAAGGTATGTTTACCCTCCTCGGTAATAGCCCAAGTGGCTGGCTTGCCAATATCATGCAACAGAGCTGCTACTTTACAGACGGCAAAATGACTTATGTCCGAAGCTGAATTTAGACTACTTGGAAGATTAGTCTTAAACCAGATATCCGACTTTGCTAAATAGTCTTGTTCAGCTTGAACAACCGCCTCAATACTGTGATCGAATAAATTTAAGTGATGATAGGCATTATTAGTCACAGAACGCGTCGCTATTAGTTCTGGAAAGATAGCCTCTAACAAACCTGTTTCGCCTAATTTCTTTAATAGAGAACCGGTCGGGTAAGATTTAAAAGTAAGGAACAATTCACTACTTATTCGCTCGCCAGCAACAGATTGAATTTTATCCGCATTGTTTTTTATCCAATTAAGTGTCTCATTTTCGATATTAAATTTTAAATTCGCAGCAAAACGAAAAGCGCGCAATAAACGCAACGGATCGCTGGTAAACGCGGAAGACACTGAGGCCCTTATGACACCATTTTTAATATCATCAATACCACCCAACAAATCAATAATATTTTCAGGCTGCCGTGGATCTAGATAAAGCGCATTAATACTAAAATCCCTACGTAAAACATCGCTCTCGATAGTTTCACCTAAACAACCAGCAAAATCCAGGATATATCCATCAGGCATAACCACCCGGCCTATATCATTATTTTTGTCCAACCCAACAAAATGTCCCTTAACAAGGCGGGCTATTAGACGGGCAAATTCAAAGGCAGAATCACCCAAAATCACATAATCTAGATCTTTACTGAATAACCTATATTCAGGTCTAAAGCGATTAAGAACTAGATCCCGTAAATAACCACCAACCACAAAAATATTTATATTGCAATTTGATGCTTCCTCAACTACTCGTTTGTGGAGATCTCCTAATAAAAGATGATCACCCGTCGGCACATTGAATAATGTTTTGGCCATACTTAAATTCTTAAAAAGCGCCCTACTAAGCTTTTCGGTTACCGGTTCCTATACTTCCCTTAATTCCTCTTGCATTTCTTCCTCCACTTCTTTTGCTTCTTTCGCCGAGAAATGGAAATGCCCAGCCATATAAACAAGACCACCCACTAAGCTGTTCAGTGTAATTAAGCCGAGCCAAATGATGGCATAAGTGAGACCCAAAGATCGGTCAACACCAACTAAGGACAAAAAATAAGTATAGGCCCATTCCCTAATACCTATGCCGTTGAAACTTGGTGTAATGAAACCTAGCACTGCCACCGAGGGGTAGAAAACAAAGTAATACCAGATAGGTACTTTGGACAGACCTAGGGCAAGACCGATTATGATGTGACAAATTACAATTATTACCTGCAGCACAACCGATAAGAGAAGAGAGACAAAAATCAAATTTTTCTCCCGCTGGTAAGTTTGCAAAGCTGGATGATGTAATTGTTTTGTCACCCAATTACTGGGACCTAAAACAGTCTTAGCCAAATAGGGCACAGAAGGCAAAACGAAATAAATAAGAACAGTACCGGCATATACCGGTATTTTTAGAGACAAAGGAAGCTGAGAGCCACCTGGACCAAACAATAAGCCTAATGAAGCAAATAAAAATAAGACCGCGATACCCATGGTTCTATCAGCAAAAACTGAGTAAAAAGCAGTCCTAAACTTGTGAGTGCCCTTGGCTAAATAATAGCTACGACTTGCGTCTCCCCCGACTGTAGAAGGCAGGAAGAGATTAAAGAATAAACCAATGAAGCAAAATTGCGCTAATTTCAGAAAAGGAGTGTCAAAACCCACTGCCCGCACCAATAATTGCCAGCGATAGGCATTAAGAAAAGTGGCCGATATAAAGATAATCGCTGCTAAGGAAAGTAACTTAAAATTCGCAGCCGAAGCTGCTTGCCAACTTTTGGCCAGATCCACTTTGCCAAAAATAAAAAGGCAAGCAAACATCAAAATACTGATGCCTACCTTGATTTTAAGCTGGGTAGCAGGACCTAATCCTCTCCAAGAGGAAAGCAAAGGAATGTTGAAGTTGCTAGCCTGTGATTTTAAATCGCTATAATTCATTAAGCTATTTTTGCGTCATTTAATCTGCAAGTCTTATAGAAGACTCTAAATTCTACCTTATGCATCTCGAGTCCCAAGATTTAAGCTCTTTTGTCCTTAATCTAGATTAAATATTCCAAAAATTTGTAAGACCAGTATAAATTTGGTTCGTAAACTGAAAAAAGATAGTTAGAATCTGTCTATTAATGACTTTTCTAGCTGAAATTTATACTGATAGTGTAACTTAGCAGTTGAGAAATGAATGTTTTTGGCTGAATGCGGGTAAACTTTACTTATTAGGGCAAAAGAATCAATGGTTTTCGACTTGAAGCGCTCCTTTTTAAAACAAGAATCCGGGAAGACCAGATGGTTAGGCCGTATTGGCTTACCAGTTTTATTTTGCATGCTTTTCTTTGGCATTCAAACATCCATAATCCTAGGGGAGAAAAACAAAGGCGAACCAGCAGTTCTGGCTTATCATTCTTATAGGCATTCATCATATGCCCTTGCCCAAACCACAAAAACATTATTGGCTCCTCAAGTACTTTATGACCGAGCCTGGCATTTAGTAAAAGACTCATTTTACGATCAAAAATTTAACGGCGAAGATTGGACTCGCTGGGAACATCATTATGACAATAAGCTAAAAACTATGGATGATGCTCACAAGGCAATCGAAACTATGTTGGCTAGTCTTGGTGATCCCTATACGCGATTTTTGGATCGTGATGCCTTTGACGAAGAAAAATCGCAAATTGATGCTCGTCTATATGGTGTAGGCATGTTGCTTGGCATGAATAAAGAGCACAAAGTAGTAGTAATCGCTCCTATCGAAGGTACGCCAGCTTATAACGCTAACATTCACCCGGGGGACGAAATTGTAGAAGTAGATTCCAAACCAGTTAAAGGACAATCACTTGACCAAGTAGTTAAGCAAATACGTGGCCCCATTAATACAAAAGTCGGCATTACTTTTATGCGTAAAGTTGAAAAGCATAAAGTAATGCTAAGCAGAGCCGAGATACCGATTAAGGCTGTAGCTAATACAGATGTGCTGCCAGGGAATATCGGATACATTCGTTTAGACAGCTTTATTTCTTCTAAAGCTAATTCAGAAATGAAAGATGCTCTAAAGAAAATCTCTAATACAGACGGCTTGATTATAGACCTACGAAACAATCCGGGCGGCTTGCTTTCCAATGCTATAGATATAGCCAACATGTTCTTAGACGGCAAAGTAATCGTTAGTACTATTGATGCTGATGGCTATAAGAGCTCTCAATACTCTTCGCACAACCCTATCTGCAAAAAACCAATTGTTATTTTGATTAACAAGGGTAGTGCCAGCGCGAGTGAAATTTTAAGTGGTGCTTTGCGCGATAATGGCCGCGCCAAATTAGTCGGACAAACTTCTTTCGGCAAAGGCTTGGTACAAGCCATAAACAAATTAGAAGATAACTCAGGTATTAATATCACCATCGCTCGTTATTTGACACCTAATGACGTTGATATTCACAAGGTGGGCATCATTCCAGACTATAAAATCGTGCTCAAAGACGAGGATTACGATAAAGGTAGAGGACCCTGGTGGATTGATCTTAATTACAGCGCCATTAAGCATTTACCCACTGATGGAAAAGACCTCCAGTTGAACAAAGCAATTGAAGTAATTAAAACCGAGATAGCTAAAGCAAATGAGAGCAGCAAAGCTACCTCCACTGCCCAAGCATTACACAGGTCCCGGTAGACTAAGTTTAGACTTTTAATTGAACGGCTTCTGGGTGTCCTTGATTATCTATACACACATAAGTAACTTCGGCTTCTGTAACCCGTACTTCTTGATTCCCGCGCAAAATTTCAACATCCACCTGCACAGTTATTGATGTGTGTCCGATACATTTGGTGGACGTATAGAAACTCACCACTTCTCCCACTTTCACTGGGGCTTTAAAGATGACTTCCTTAAAGGCCTTAGTTGCAGTACGTTGAGAAGTACTTTTTCCAACTTCCACTGCAGCCGCTAAATCGATATAGCTTAGTATTATGCCACCGAATATAGTGCCATTGGCATTTGTATCCTTGGGTAATAAAGTCACTCTAATTGCTGGATCTTTAGCTGATATTGAATTACTAATTACCATTTCCTTGCCATTAGTTTTCAGCGAACAGTCAATTCATCATAAGCAATTAAAATTACCTGTGCAACTGCAAACCATACTGACCATAATAATAAACCAGAACACATGATCAAAAAGCTGCTAAATTTTTCTGGCAGAATAATCCCATATATACGTAGACTTACTTTCCAAAGTACATATATTAAAACTGCCAGTCCTAAACCTAGAAGCCCAGCTCGCAGAGAAGCAACGAGCGAGGCTCCCATAGTCAAGTGATACAAACAAAGTGGCAAGAAAAACGAGCTGTACACCCACAGCCATTTTTTTACTCCCAGCAACCAACTACTACGCAACTGGATCAACCAAACAACAAGGACTCTTTACTGCTAAAGAAAGTCGCTTATTTGCTGCTTCCCAATCTATATTTTGCATAAAAGCATCAAGATATTTAACCCGGTCGATACCATAATCAATCATATAAGCATGCTCATAAACATCCAGGACGAGCACTGGCACAACATTAGCTGGACTAAAAATATTATGTAAATCAAGCCCAAATGTATCGATTCGCCCTATGCGGGTGTTGTAACCCACAATCACCCAACCACGCATTGATTTGCCGGCCGCCTTCAAATAGTCATTGAACTTAGAAAAACTACCGAAGCACTCATCTAAGGCTGCTCGTATATCACCTGTCGCTTCGCCACCATTACCACCCAAATTGCCAAAATAATATTCATGATAAATAGCACCGTTCAAAGCATAGCTCTGCTCAGCAAGCAATTCTCTTAACGGAGAATAAGTCGCATTAGCAGATGCTAAATCCACTTCTTTTAACTTATGATGAATCTCATTGGCCTTCTTGACATAGCCTTGATAAAGTTTAATATGTTGATTCAACTGACTTTGAGATAACCCTTCCAACTTTTTACTTAGCAAAACACTAAAATCCTTCGCTACATAAGGATCCGTTCCTGTAGAAGTATCCGGGGAGGATGGTTGGGAGGCAGCCTTACTAATAGTGTTAGAAGTTAACAAAGTGGACGCGGTAATTGCCCCCATGAACAACACATCGCGACGGCTTAACTCAGATTGGTTTGGCTTTACTTCATTAGTCATCGGACTTCTCCTTTAAATAAAAACAATTATATTGTTGCCAGCTTGAAAAGCTATTTTGCATTAAATCTTTTGGTCATTAAGAAACAATTTGATTGGACGAATTAGTGGTATTTTCATTTTATATAGAATTACTCCTTTAAAATAATCATTACCAAAAAAACTTACTCATTAATCATAGGTGTGAAATTAAAATATGGTTACCACAGAAGCTAGTATTTTGAAGCCTAGCGCTAGTTACAGTCTGACATTGCGCCTGAAAATAAAAAATGTGCCGGGCATGCTTGGCAAGGTAACTTCACTCATAGGAAAAATAGGGGGCGATATTGGTGCTATCGATATTGCTGGTTTTGAAAAGAGCTATATATTCCGCGATCTTACAGTCAAAGTCAGAGATTCAACTCATGGCGAAACTTTAGTTGAGGCTCTCAAACAAACTAAAGATATTGAAGTGATTCATGTTTCTGATCGCACTTTTTTGATGCATCTGGGTGGAAAAATTAGAATCACCAATAAAATACCCTTACGCACTCGGGATGACTTATCGATGGCATATACTCCAGGCGTCGCTAGAGTATGCATGGCCATTCACAATAAACCAGAAGACGCTTATACTTTAACGATTAAGCGCAATTGTGTGGCGGTAGTTAGCGACGGCAGCGCTGTGCTTGGTTTAGGCGATATCGGTCCCAAAGCAGCCTTACCCGTAATGGAAGGTAAAGCAATGCTATTTAAGGAGTTTGGCAAAATTGATGCTTTTCCTATCTGTCTTAATACTCAAGACACAGAAGAAATAATAAACACAGTTAAAAACATTGCCCCCGTATTTGGTGGCATCAACCTAGAAGATATATCTGCACCCCGCTGTTTTGAAATAGAGTCTCGTTTGAAGCAAGAATTAGATATTCCTGTCTTCCATGACGACCAACACGGTACAGCTGTAGTCGTATTGGCTGCCCTTATAAACGCTTTAAAAATCGTCGATAAGAAATTAGCTGACTTAAAAGTAATTGTCAGTGGCGTGGGCGCAGCCGGCGTAGCTTGTACAAAAATTCTAATGAGCGCGGGAGTAAAAAATGTTATTGGTTTTGATCGCAGTGGTGCAATTTATAAAGGGCGTAAAGACAACATGAATTATATGAAGGAATGGTTTGCCGAAAATACAAATCCTTCCTCTTTCAAGAACGGTCTGAACGATGCTTTGTCTGGCGCTGATCTCTTCATAGGATTATCAGGTCCTGGTACCATTCGAGCTAGTGCGCTAAAAAATATGAATCGTGACGCCATTGTGTTCGCTATGGCGAACCCTATCCCAGAAATCATGCCCGAAGAAGCAGCTGCTTACGTTAGAATTATGGCCACTGGACGTTCTGATTATCCAAATCAAATAAATAATGTTCTGGCCTTTCCCGGTATTTTCCGCGGTGCATTAGATTGCCAAGCTTATGATATTAATGAAGAAATGAAATTAGCAGCAGCACATGCCATCGCTTCAGTTATCAATGAAAATGAGCTTAATGAGGACTATATTATTCCTGGGGTATTCAATCCCAAGATTGTAGAGTCAGTAGCAAAGGCTGTCGCACTTGCTGCAAAAAAAACCGGCTTAGCACGTAAACATATTACCGCTATAGATAAAACAACATACGATTTCACAGATGCAAGCACTTTCCAAATTGAAGAAGACGAAAAAGTCTAAGAGGTGAAAAATGTCAAGCCCAGAAAAGTTACGAAGAGAGAGAGAAAAAGAAGCAATCAAGCGAGCAGAAATCGAACGTCAAGAACGCAGAAAATATGAGGACCAACTCCGAGCTCGATCAAAACGAGAAGATGAACAAAGACGCCTCGATAAACAAGTTGTTAATCAGCAAAGAGAAAAGAAGAAAGTTGAATTGACTGAGATGGAGAAAAAGAGTCTCCAGTATCTCGAAGACATAGAAAAGAATGTCAAAAATAAAGAGAAATAACAATCAGTTTTTCTGCGCGTCCATCGCATTTTCTTTGCTAGGTTTATTACGCTGTCTATGACGGTTTAGAACTTCAGCAAAAAATCCTGCCATAAGCAAGACCGCTCCTGCCAAAAACAGGAAATAAACTTGCTGTCCCACAAATGCAGCCGCTATCAAACCAAATAACGCTGAAACACCATATAGTAAATAAGCCACCGATTTTTGTGACAATCCTGCCTTTAACAACCGATGATGTATGTGTTCAGAATCCGGCGTAAAAATAGATTTGCCCTGAGCCATCCTGCGAATGACAGCCCAAAATGTATCAAGAAGTGGAAAGAATAGTATAAGTATAACTAATAAGAACGTTGGCACGATTAAAGTAGCTGCAGCCGCACCTTTTATTACACCAGTTATCGATACCGCACCCAAAATAAAACCTGTTAAATAAGCTCCCGAATCGCCTAAGAAAATACGAGCCGGATTAAAATTCCAACGCAAAAATCCAAGTAAAGCACCGGCTAATACAGCTGCTGTTAGAGCAGCATATGGACGATCTATACTTTCTGCCATTGCCACTGTCCAAATAGTCAATGCAGAAATAGCTGAAACACCAGCAGCTAGTCCATCCATACCATCAATTAAATTAACTGCATTAGACATTCCCACTAACCATATAACCGTTAGTGGCAAACTCCAAATTCCCAGATCAATAGCACTATTTGTGTATGTACCTAAACCACAAAAATTAGAGAGACCACTCAAAATGCCCGTATGCCCAGCAAATAAGCCAGAGATATTACATGACAAGGGTATTGTCTTTATGCGTACCCCTAACAAATATGCAGCATAAGCAGCAAGAGCTTGTACAATCAATTTAAGCTTAGCCGGCAAAGATTCCAAGTCGTCTATCAACCCAAGAATAAATATCAGTGTGCCACCAAGGGCGATACCGGCCAAACCGCCTTCACCAACACGAGCGTTTTTGGGAAAGCGACCGGTCATTGCCACCAGAATAGTAATAGTCAGCATAACGCTTATATAAATAGCTACTCCACCCAATCGGGGCACAGGCAGTTTGTGGATACGTCTTTCCTCTCCAGGCTGATCTACCAATCCTAATTTTAGTGCTCGAGCTCGAATTTCCGGTGTTAGCCACCAGCTAATAGAAAGAGCAATTAAAAAACCGGGAATTTGGGTTTCATCAAATCGTCCATCACATATAAAAATAGCCCAGACTGCACCAACAAAAAGAAGAAGTATCTGAAAAAATCTTATTGCCAATTTAACTCACTCCTAAGGCTGTTCTCGGTTGCAATATTTATCGCACTCCCATGGCCTTAGTACAAAGATCTGGATATAAAGGAAATTGTTTGCATAATTTGGCAACTTTTTGTCTAACTTCCTGCTTTATTGAATCATTTTCCGGGTTTTTCAATATCTGAGCAATGACATTAGCGATAATTTCCATTTCTTTTGTACCCATACCACGCGTAGTCACTGCTGGCGAACCAAGCCTTATACCACTGCCAATAAAGGGCTTTTCAGGATCATTAGGAATAGTATTCTTATTCACTGTAATATCTACTCCCTGAAGCAAGGAGCTAGCTTTCTTTCCTGTTATACCTATTGACCGCAAATCAATACAAAGTAAATGATTGTCAGTACCTCCGGAAACGATATTTAGCCCATTGGCTTTCAATGTTTCAGCCAAAGCACGGGCATTCGATTGAATGTTGTGCTGATATTCAATAAATGAGGGCTGCATTGCCTCATGAAATGCCACTGCTTTGGCAGCAATTACGTGCATAAGCGGCCCACCTTGAATCCCCGGAAAGACCGCTTTGTCTATGGCAGCAGCAAACTCTTCTTGACACATAATCACACCACCACGTGGTCCTCTAAGTGTCTTATGAGTAGTAGTAGTGACAAAATGTGAATAGGGAAAGGGATTAGGATGCAAACCTGCTACGATCAAACCAGCAACATGAGCCACATCCGCAAAGAATAAAGCATTTACACTTTCAGCAATGTCTCTGAATTTTTCAAAATTAATTATGCGCGAATAATTACTGGCCCCAACCACAATCATTTTCGGCTTATGTTGCTTGGCTAAAGCAGCAATTTCTTCGTAATCTATAAGTCCGGTTTCAATATTCACTCCATACGCAATAACATTAAACCACTTGCCAGAAATGTTTAAAGGCATGCCATGGGTCAAATGACCACCATGATCCAAACGCATACCTAATATAGTATCACCCGGATTTAAAGTCGCAAAATAAACAGCAGTATTAGCAGTCGCACCACTGTGAGGCTGCACATTAGCATGCGGAGCATTAAAAAGCTTCTTTATACGATCAATAGCTAACTGCTCTACACCATCTACATATTCGCAACCACCATAGTATCTCTTACCTGGTAGCCCCTCAGCATATTTATTGGTAAGCACTGAACCTTGTGCCTCAAGAACAGCCTCACTGACAAAATTTTCGCTGGGAATTAATTCAAGCCCATCTTGCTCTCTTCTTACTTCCGCTTGAATGAGGTCATATATAGCTTTATCTGTTTGTTCGAGCTTGGTCACTTGTTATCCGCCCTCTAGTTTCCACACTTAATATTCTACCTATTTAGCCTGCTTGCAGCTACTAGGAAGATTGGTACTAAGATAATTATGATAAGGAGGTTACCTTAGACCAATGACTGGGCTCAAATTAGATACTAATCAATCCTAATGATTTCATCTTTTTACCTGCGCGATGTTCTATGTATGTTTCCAACAAATGTCTGGCTGCTATAAGAGTCTTTTCTATAATTTCAGACGAACCATTATTAGGATATACAGGCTTTTGATCCGGAGAATAGCTAGCTAAAATTAGTTTTTTCCAGACAAGAGGGGTAAGGTGCGTAAAGTAGGACGACATTTGTCCTTTCGGTTCAATACTATCTTGATAACCATAAGCTTCCTCTGCTTCTACCAATCGCATTTTATATTTTTGACCTTTGCTTTGCGGTGTCTTAGTTGAAAAACAAGGATTACAAATAGCTCCTCCTAAATCATGATGAAACACCCCTAAATCATATTCAACCAGTCGTTTACGACAAAGGACACAAGAATCTAGTTCTGGTTTTAAGCCTAGCAAATGCAACAATGACAATTGAAAGGTCAAACAAAGATATACAGGCTCTTTATTCAAATCACATAATTGTCTCAAAGCTGCCATAAGCATTTCATAATAGATCTGAGACTCTTGATTTAAGCCTTGCCCAAGATGCACAGTCAACTCGGCATAATAAAATGCATAGGCTAATCTAGTTAAATCATTACGTATTGCTTTAAAGCTCTCTATGGTCTCTGCTTGAGTAATGATATCGAGAGAACGTCCTTGAGCAAGCAGCAATTTGTTCACAGCCAACAATTCGGCTCGCCCGGCGATTTTTGCACCTGGTTTCCTGACTCCTTTAGCAACTGCTCTAATCAATCCCCGCTCAGAAGAAAAAAGGGTAATTATTTTGTCTGATTCACCTAGATTGAAACTGCCAACATTAATCGCATTAACTGAATAAGTAGGCATAGCAGTTATTATCTGCTAACCGCTTTTGCTTTTTCAATTTCGCCCTTTTGATCCTGCAAAATCTTTTGCCAATCGATATGAATAAAACCTAGTTCCGGCTTTCCTACTATCTCAACAGTATGCGCCCCAAAATAGTCCCTCTGCCCTTGCGTAAGATTTTGCGGCAAGTTCGCACTCAAATAACTATCATAATAATTCAAACTAGCAGACAATGCTGGAGTGGGAATTTTTTTGCTGATAGCAAAAGAGATAGCATGTCGCCAATTAGAATCAGCTTTTTGTTGAAATTCAGAAAACTCTGGATCTAAAAGCAAATTAGCCAATTTGCTATCGCGAGCAAAAGCCTTTCTAATTTGCTCAAGTAATCTGGCCCTGATAATACAACCGCCTTTCCAAATACGTGCTGTTTCAGCTAAGTTTATATTCCAATTGTATGTTTTGGAGCCAGCAGCAATTAAAGCCATACCTTGAGCATAGCTACATATTTTGCTGCAATATAAAGCATCATGCAAAGCAGAAATAACCACTTGCTTATCCTCGGCTCCAGGTTGAACAGCGAACTTATTAAGCTTATTAGCAGCATAAATACGTTCTTCTTTTAGAGCAGATAATTGTCTACCTGTAAGTGCAGCATCGATAGTCGGTATAGGGATACCAAGCTCAAGGGCAATTTCAGCTGTCCATTTGCCAGTACCTTTTTGTCCGGCTTTATCAACTATAAGATCAACTAAAGGTTTTCCAGTCTCAAGATCGTGAGCCGATAAAACGTTAGCTGTAATTTCAATCAAATAAGAATCCAAGATACCCTTATTCCATTGCCAAAATATTTTAGCGATTTCTTCAGCAGATAGACCAAGCCCGCGTTTCATTACATCGTAAACTTCAGCTATCAGCTGCATGTCACCATATTCAATGCCATTATGTACCATTTTCACATAGTGTCCAGCGCCATCTGGTCCCAAATATGTAACACAAGGACCATCTTCTACCTTGGCAGCAATTGCTTCCCAAATAGGACGAATTTCTTCATAAGCACCTTTGTTACCACCTGGCATAAGAGAAGGTCCATGCAGAGCCCCTTCTTCACCACCAGAAACACCAGAACCAATAAAGTAAATACCTTCAGTCCCTAAAGCGGTTTCTCTGCGACGTGTATCTTGAAAATAAGAATTGCCACCATCTATGATGATGTCTCCTTTTTCTAGATACGGCTTTATACTAGCCACCACTTGATCCACAGGATCCCCTGCCTTCACCAATAAAATAACTTTTCTAGGTTTTTCTAAAGTAGTGATAAAATCTTTGAGGTCGTGACAACCTATAACATCTTTACCTTTCGCTCTATCGTCAAGAAAAACATCTAGCTTTTCCTTTGTGCGATTATAAACAGCAATAGAGTAACCTCGGCTTTCTATATTAAGAGCCAAGTTTTCGCCCATCACGCCTAATCCGATAAGACCTATTTTGGCAGTTTTGCTCATGCTTGCATTCTCATATGTTTGTACAACTTAGTTTGACTATATTGGTATTGACTATTATTAAATTATGTTGGTATTGACTCATCTGACTGTACATTAATTACTTTAACCCCTGCTCCCTCTAAGAAGTCTAATACGTCTTGTACATGATTTCCCAAAGGCCATAAGGGCACATCCATATCAATATAAGGTGTGTGGAAAATTATACTAGCTGAGTCTTGGTATGGGTAGTATTCAACATACTTTATATCAGTCAATAAAAGCAATTGATCAGTTCGCTTTTTTTGCCAATTATCTATTTTGGAAAAAATGGCTTCTTGACCAGTAATTTCAAGTATATAGTCACAATACGCATCTCTTATTAAATTGTAAGTAAGAAATCCTAAAAAAATGGCAAACCCGAGTCCGGTAAAAAATAAAGACAAAGCAAAATAAAAATTGTGGACATATGCCAAAAGGCCAGCAAATATGGCTGCTCCAACCATCAAATAGCCAAAAGCAATCCCCCATAGAACTGGACTCACGCATCGATAATATGTCCGACGATCTGAAACAAGCTTGATTTTCTCCATCTCATTAATTGCCCAATAATAAAAGAACCAATGTGAAATTAGCACTGTTCCATATTCCATGGGCAATTATTGAGGGCACAATGCTACCTGTTTTTTCGCGCAGATAAGCAAAAATGCTGCCCAAGCAAAATAACTGCAAGGCAGCACCGGAATCAAAATGAAGTATCGAAAAAAGGGCGCTGCTTAATAAATTAGATAATAAACTACTATGACGACCGCGCAAATAGCCGTATAAAAAGCCTCTAAATAAGCTCTCCTCGCAAAAAGCAGCCAATACACCTAAAGTAAAATAAAACAACAATATGGCAGCTAAATCATTATCTAGAGCTGCTTTCATCACAATACTAATAATAGGATTACTTGAACCACTGGAACCAAAAAAATGAACCGAAATAAGATGAGCAGCCAATACAATGGGCATCGCAGCAAACCAACCCAAAAGACCAATTATGACAAGGGCAATTGTTCCACAATTACTAACCTTTAACCGTAAGCTCAAACCATCAGTCAATTTCAAACCAATTGGTTTGAAAGCCAAGAAGTAAATATACAAAAGAGCAGAACCATTACTAAGCAAATAAATTAAGGTAATCGATATTGCCGTTGATAAGGAACTAGCATAGGAAATAAACAAACCCTTTTGTCTGAGCACACTGGATATATATGCAATAAAAATTTGCGTGAAAAACCAAGCCAAAAAAACTAAGATTACTATTTGCCAATTAAATTTATATACACTTTGCGACACAGCAAGCGAATTGACGTCATTTTGTTCAGCATGCGTAGAGGGCTCATTATTACGAATGATGAGCTGATAAATAATTATTACTACACCTACCATGGCAGAAATAGTAGCAATTACGCCGACCATCATTAACTTAAACAAATATTGCCAGTTCTTGTTTTGGATTTCTGAAAACAGCTGCTCATATTTTTTATTTTGATTTTCAACTTTATATAATTTCAATAAAGCGCTATCGCCATACCAACCATCAGATAGAATACTTTTCAAAAGATTATCGGCATGAGTGTTAAGCTCGAGAAATTTAGAACTTCCAGATCGATCTTGGTTTTGACCATATAGCGACAAAACTAAATTAGCTAACTTTTGCTCTTGAACGGAAACTTTTTTTTCACTTGCTGCAGCACAAATGGAAGCCAGTCGATCCAAATCTGGTTTGAGATTTTTTTTTGTTTCTGCTTCTAAAATTATTTTCTTACACAGAATTACAATACTATCTGGCTGTTCAGCAGCAGCCTCGTCTAACAACTCGGTGGCTTGTTTTATTACAGACTCTTTTGGATTGGACACTGTTTTACTAGATTGAATTATAAGCCCAGACTGTGGCAACAATTCAAAAATTTTCGCCAGACGCATGAAGCTTTCGGCTCTATAACAGTCCGTCAACGCAATTGAGTAAGAAGCTGATTTCGCATGTAAACTAGTAATATCAAAGATTTTTAGAACAAACACTCCAGCTAATAGAAGGAGCACAATCAAAATAGCATTTTTAAGAGACAGCTTTTTACTCACCTGAAAAGAAACTGCCGCCATATTCCCCTAATTCACCAAAACCAGTAAATTCACCATAATCACCAAAGCCTTCCGGTCCTGCAAATTCAGTAC
>Ga0206843_10111_pt1 | contig 27660 bp, 15 predicted proteins | sample Alteio_BWOrgCont_21_FD_152869 | JGI IMG/M metagenome (GOLD analysis project Ga0206843, IMG submission 152869) | Enriched cells from forest soil in Barre Woods Harvard Forest LTER site, Petersham, Massachusetts, United States -... | ecosystem: Environmental > Terrestrial > Soil > Temperate forest >...
TAACTCTGGGTTAGATTTATTTTATTTCTTTGTGAATAATACCTATTTTTATAAGTAAGGAATAGCAATATTAAAAATTTAAGGGGAGGAGTATGAAATTTCAATCTTTGCAGTTACCGATCATAGCACTAATACTACTTTTTATAGCCACCGGCTCTTCTGCTCAGCTGGTTGGTGACAATGTATTTTTACCGGGAAAGTACCTTGAAGTAGGTATTGCGCCCAATGGTTCGTGGGGCAATACCGTTGCACCGCCTGCAGGGTACCACAGTAATTTGATAGGCATTACAGCACCAGGTTATACTACTGATCCGGTTACGGGTACTTCTACAGCCGGTATACTGGCGATGGATTTTTCATACGACGTTGGCCATGATGGGTGGACTGCAGGGGTAGATTCTTTTTATGGTCCCTATTTTATGCCAGGTACTCCATTTGACGGATGGGCAATACAGGTTAATGGAGTAAGAAGCGATGCGTTTTTTACTAACGCTGGTTTTGGGCCTGCGGGGACTACGCTTACAGGCACAAATGTAGGCTATACAAACGCAGGAGGTGTTCTCAGCGGTATATGGCAGGGTTCCGTTGGGACAGGCGCAGCTCTCTCTATTACCCAAACTACCAGGGTTGATACACTTGCATCATGGGCAGTTGTAACGACAGTACTGAAGAATAATACCAGCTCCGCTTTGCCTGGCGTATATTATTGGGTAACGGGAGACCCTGATGATGACGAGGTTATAAATTTATTCGACTTTGCGACCGATAATCATATAGTTTATCAGAATGATGCAGATCATCGCGTAGAGGTAATTTCACGGCCGCACACATTACATCTTGCTGCAGTATCGGGTTTGTGCACAAAAGATTGCCGGGCTAAGGCTATGATCTACGAAAGCTGGGCTTCATTTCCAGCAGAAACTGCTGCAAATAGCCTTGATCTGATCTATTCCGGCAATGCAGGCCTTGGAGTTACCAGTTATACCCTTGATACTACCACTGTAAGCCAGGACTGGGCAATGGGCCTTATTTACAACATAGGTACTATAGCACCCAATGATAGCGCGATACTTTCTTTCGCGTGGATATTTACAGATAGCACGGCCGTAGATAGCGCTTTCCCCGAGCCACAAATAGTGGTAAATGGCGTGCCTGGCATACCTACTGCGCCCGCTCCGGGAGCGGTATACGATACTTTTTACGCCTGCGCTAACCCGGGCGTTAGTGTAATACCGGTAAACATAAAAAATGCCAGTGATAAAAACTGGAGCTGGAGTAAATGGACCTGGTCGCCATCGCTCGGGCTTTCATCAACAACAGGTGTAAACAACACTATTACCATCGGGTCTATATCAGCACCTACAACATATACCATCACAGGCACCGACAGCTCTGTAAGTATGCACTCCTGCAATAACAGGGTTATATACCTGACCGTTTATCCCTGCTTTAGCGCTTCCAGTAATTCTCCTGGCCCTGTACCTGGTTCTGCCATTTGCCTTTACGATACTTTAAAACTTACTGGCCATGGTGATTCCACCGGCGCTACCTACTTCTGGTATGGCCCTGCGGGCTTTACGTCTACAGGGCAAAGTACCTTCCGAACCGGCCTTACTATGGCAGACACGGGTAATTACTACATTGTGAAAACAACCGGCCCTGAGCATGATACCGTTAGCACACATGTATTATTCAAACCACTCCCTATTGTTTTCGCGTCCAGCAACGGACCAGTATGCTCTGGCCCTGGTAATACGCTATCGCTTACTGCAATTCCTGATTCTGTGTCGGAAACATTTGTATGGACTGGGCCAAACGGATTTCTCTCGGGGTTAGAAAACCCATCAATAACCGCTCCACCGGTAACCGCAACCGGTACCTATAAAGTGGTAACTACGCTTTATGGCTGTGTAGACAGTGGCTTTGTAGCAGTAATTGTAGATTCTACTCCCGCATTACCTACACTGGGCAGCAATGCACCTGTATGTTCTCACAGGGATACGTTGAAATTTACGGCTACAGATGCCACAGCCGGCGTTACCTATTCATGGAGCGGCCCGCAAGGTTTTTCTTCAACTCTGCAAAATCCAGCCATACCTCCAGATCTGCATGTAACAGCGTCTGGTACTTATACAATGACGGCTACGCTGATAAGTGACGGCGTTGCCTGCCGCCACGCAAATACGGTAGATGTTGTAGTGGATTCAACGCCCTACTTACCATTAGTGGGCAGTAATTCGCCTATCTGCTCTGGTAATCCTTTGCTGCTTACTGCCACCAGCACCGCCAGCGCCAGCTATAACTGGGCGGGACCGAACTCGTTTACGTCGGTACTTCAAAATCCGATCATAGACCCTGCAACTACGTTTGCAACAGGCATTTATTCTGTAACGGCTACCATTACATATCCCGGCATTGCTATGGGGTGTACTTCCGATGTGGCTACCTTCACTGTAGTCGTAGATTCTACTCCTGTGTTGCCAGTTGCCAGCAGTAATTCGCCCACTGGCGGCGCCCCGGGCGCTACAATACTCTGCCAGGGGGATACATTGAAGCTCATGGCTACCGATCTTACGGCCGGCGTAAGTTATAGCTGGGCCGGGCCATACGCATTTACGTCGTCTGAGCAGAACCCGGCTATTCCAAATGTGGGTACTTCTGCTACAGGATCATTTACTGTAACGGCAACGCTTGGTGGTTGCAGCTCTTCAGCTATAACTACTGTTACTATTACACCTACGCCACCGCTTACGGCCACCAACAACGGGCCTATATGCACAGGCATAGAAGATACAATGTTATTGCAGGCGTATTGTGCCCCCGGCGCTACTTATAGCTGGGCCGGGCCATATACCTTCTCGTCGCTCAATCAAAACCCTTTCCGCACTCCGGTGATCGCAGAATATGGCGGCGTATACCAGGTAACGGCATTCCTTGATGGTTGTACTTCTGCTACAGTAAATGATACCGTGATCGTTAGGCAAACGCCTAACCCGCCGCTGGTGGCGTGGCTTACTTATTGCCAGTATTACCCGGCATCTCCTTTGCAGGCTATGGGTGATAGCATTTTGTGGTACCCTACCGATACTGCTCATGGCATAGGCAGCCCCACACCTCCTGTTCCGTCTACAACCAACCTGGGCGTATCTTGGTTCTATACATCCCAGACACTGATGAATTGTACCAGCTATATAGACTCTATAAAGGTAGCGGTAAATCCTAAGCCGGTAGTCACTGTCAGCAACGATACATCTGTGTGCCCTCACGACACTGCTGTGCTTACAGCCGTGGACACAGATCCGTTAGCATACTATCACTGGTCACCATCCATCTACCTCACAGATACTTCCAGCGCAAGTATCACAGTAAGGCCGGAAACCAATGAGACTTATACAGTAGTTGCCAGCAACCAGTTCGGTTGCTCAGATACAGCACATGTTACCGTTACTGTGCAAGCTGCGGCCGTGCTGAACCTGGGCGATTCTGCTACAATATATCCTGGGGAGAGCTACCAGCTTCAGACCCAAACCAACTGCAGCATATTTACATGGTTCCCACCTTCTGGATTAGATAATGCGCATGTGTCTAACCCCGTGGCAACGCCGGCTATCAGCACTTTGTATAAAGTGAAAGGTGAAACAAGCTGGGGATGTGTTATAACTGACTCCATCAGTATCTTTGTAAATTCTGATGCTGCCATGATGCTGCCTAACGCCTTTAGCCCGGGTGGCAGCGCTAATAGTGAGTTTAAGATCATCACACGTGGTATCGTATCGCTGAAGCGCTTCCAGGTATTTGACAGGTGGGGTATAAAAGTGTTTGAAACCGCTGACATAACCCAGGGATGGGATGGCACCTATAAAGGCAAGCCACAACCGTTTGGTGTATATGTGTATGAAGTACAGGCGACAACTAACGTAGGCACTGATGTAGAAAAACACGGGAATGTTACTTTGATAAGGTAATTAAGCATAGCTGAAACTAAAAAAAGCCGCAAAAAGCGGCTTTTTTTAGTTTCAGACCCATCCGATCTGTGGTTTTGCCTGTCTTTTATAAAATAAATCTATAGTATGCTGCTGAGTTGTGCCATTAATATTTCATAGATTTATACTAAAATGAAAACCCCGTAATGAACAAAATACTCATACTCTTGCTTTTTTGCATATTGCTGGCCGGCAAGGGGTATTCACAGTTTGCAGCAGACCTTGCGGGATATCCGCCAGTGACAACCGGCTGGATAATAGGGGGTAATGCCACTGTTGTTGACAGCACAGTGCAGCTCACCTCTTCGGCTGGCAATGAGAGTGGGTATGTATTTTATGATTCGGTTGTTAATCTTACTACCTGTGCACAGTTTACGGTAGATTTCGACTTTAAAATAGTGCCCTCGGCATTTTCTACCGTTGCCGACGGCATCGCATTCTGGTACATAAGCAACCCGCCGAGTGGTTTTATATTAGGTGGCGGCATTGGGTTGCCTAGTAATCCTGATGGGTTAATACTGATACAGGACACCTACGACAACGATGCGACGCCCAATAACCCGCTGGAAACATTGCTGTATTATGATGGCACTGTTCCCCAATATACAGAGGGTTCAGCAACAGGTGTTTTAGCGCCTATAGTGCCTAATCAGTCTTTTATTGATGACGGAAGCTGGCACCACTGTAAGCTTGATTACAATGCAGGCAATATAAATGTATATTACAACTACAGTACAACACCGTCGCTGACCGGATTTTATTCTATAAGCATAGCGGGCTATTTCGGGTTCAGCTCAAGCACCGGCGCTTCTTACAGTACCCAAAGTGTAAAGAACATACACATTACCGCGGTAGGCGTATCTATTTTGCCCACTGTCACCTCCCCGCTTACCTTGTGCCAAAACTCAGTAGCGGCTCCGCTAAGCGCTACCGGTACAGGCCCCTTTCATTGGTATACCACCGATACGGCAACCGTAATATCACTTCCCGGCGCTCCTACACCTAATACTTCAGTGCCCGGCACTACTACTTATTATGTGCGCCAGGGTGTAGGCGTTTGCATCAGCCAGCCTGATTCTATACAGGTAATAGTGACCGCGCAACCGGCGCCACCTGTAATAGGAGGCACCACCGTGTATTGCAGCGGCGATGCAGCTACTGCACTTACTGCAACGGGAACCACAGGGTCTATTCTATGGTATACAGCAGCCACAGGGGGCGCCGGTAGCGCTACAGCAATAACACCTGCCACAGCTACCGCCGGTACAACCACTTACTGGGCCACGCAAACCATAGGTGGGTGTGAAAGCCAGCGTGCATCTATAACCGTTACTGTAAACCCTACGCCGGTGGCGCCGGTTATCAGTGGCACTTCTGTTTATTGCCAGTACGCAACTTATATACCGCCTACCACTGTTGGTACTAACGTGCTTTGGTACACTACCTCTACCGGCGGAGGCGCCAGCACCACCCCGGCAACAATAAATACCGCACTTACCGGCACATACAATATTTATGCGTCTCAAAGCGAGTTGGGCTGTGTTAGCCCAAGGGGGTCGCTGACCATCACCGTGAATCAGCAGCCTCCTTATCCTGTAATTACCGATAACCCGGACGTCTACTGCCCCGGACAAGCTTTTGTACCATTTACCATAGTGTCGGGTACCGGCGTATTGTGGTATACAACAGCCACAGGTGGGGCCGGAATCCCTACTGCACCAATCCTGGGTACTTCTACACCCGGTACTTACACGGTTTGGGCATCTCAAACGATAGCAGGTTGCGAAGGGGATCGCACACCGGTATCCATAATAGTACAAGACAGCCTGACAACAGGCTTTGATGCTGTGGTAAAATACGGCTGCATAGCCGATACTATTGCTTTCACAAATACTTCAATAGGGGCAACCGGCTATTCATGGGTATTCGGCGATGGCTTATCGTCAATTGCGAAAGATCCTACGCATGTTTATGTGCTGCAAGCCATAGACACAGTAAAGATGTATGCTAATGCAGGCAGCTGTATAGACAGCACTATAAAATATTTTAGCCTCGTACACCCATTGAGGGCCGCGTTTACAGCAGACTCTGTTGTATTGTGTCAAGGCAAGACCGTCACATTTACTAATACTTCTATTGGCACATTACCTACTTACCTCTGGAATTTTGGCGATGGCAATACAGATACTGCTTTTAATACCAGCCATTTGTACCCGCATACCGGCGTATACAACTCCTATGTAGTAGTAACAGATTTTATTCCCTGCCACGATACTGCCTTCCTGCAAATATCTGTAGACACGATCAGCCCTATCCATATCTTAGTAACTGATAGCGTGCTGTGCCGGTCCACATCAACTACTCTTACCGGAAAATATTCGGGCATTGGCAACGTAGGAATTGTATGGAATTTTGGAAATGGTGACAGTATAAAAAATGTAAATCCCGTAAGTTATGGCTTTGAAACTGTGGGCACTTACACGGTAACAGCCACCGCAATATACCGTGCATGCAGAGATACATCTGCCAGCCGGGTTATCACTATTGTACCCGCTCCATCTATATATCTTGGCCCCGACACCACCATTTGTAAAGGTAGCCAGCCGCTAACCCTTGCAGACAAGATAAACACAGAAAGCACCGGGGCTTCATGGGTATGGAATACCGGAGAAACTACACCAGCTATCACGGTAGTAGCGCCGGGAACTTATTCTGCTACTGTAAGAATCGGCGGTTGCGAAGCAGTTGCTACCGTGAAGGTGAGCGACGACTGCTACATAAACATACCCAATGTATTTACCCCTAATGCCGACGGGCTAAATGATTATTTCTTCCCACGCGAGCTGCTGACAAGTGGCCTCGTCACTTTTAAGATGAATATTTATAACCGTTGGGGCGAATCTATCTTTGAATCTACAACCCTTGATGGCCGCGGCTGGGATGGGAAGTTCAATAGTAAGGACCAACCTGAGGGGGTATATGTATACGTGATTGACGTCACCTTTAAAGACGGTCAAAAGGAACATCACCAGGGCAATGTAACGCTGTTAAGATAATCCAGTCTCTAGCTCCCAAACACAGTTTTTCATGGCACAATATTCCTGAGTGGTATTTTACCTAACTTAGTGCTATGAGAAAATTGATGCTGATCGTTGCCGTTTTTACGTTTATGGCAACAATGGCTTTTGCGCAACAGAAAACTGGAGAGACAAAATCATCCACAGATACGCTAAAACCTTATCAGAAATACCCTACGCTCCCCGCTTTCAACATTAAGGCGATGGACAGTGTGACCATCTTTAATACCTACAATATCCCCGAAGGAAAGCCTACCGCTATCATGCTCTTTTCCCCGGAGTGCAAGCACTGCAAGAAAACAATAAAAGCAATAACAAGAGGAATGGATTCCATAAAGAATGTGCAGTTCTACCTGATCACAGGCTACCACGACTATGCTGCCATACGTGCATTTTACGAAGAGCACCACCTTGCCGACTACAAAAACATACATGTAGTAGGGCGCGATTACGAGTACTTCTTCCTAACCTTTTTTGGTACAACGATCGTCCCTGATATAGCGATATATGATGAACACAAAAAGCTGGTAACATTAATAGAAGGCGAAACCACAGCCAGCGAGATACATAAATACGTTCATTAGTCCTTTTCCTTCCGCTCCCTTTCTTTTACTTCTTTTACCTGGTACTTATAGGTATACACCTTATCGTCTGTGCAGTATATTTTCACAATGTACAGCCCGGGGTCAAGGTCTTCAGTATTTACCTTGCAGGAGTTTTTCTTGCATTGCAGGTCCATTTCGTACTCTTTGCCATCAAGGTCGGACATCATGCAACTGGCAACATTCGGAATCGAAACAATAAAGTACTTGCCCGAAGATGCAGGATGAAAGCCGACTGTAGTGCTTTGCGCCAGCAATTTGTTTACCAGCGTTTCTTTATAGCGGCCTATGCGGCACATAAGGTTGCCCGATGAGTCGTCCTGGTACACTATGTAAATATGGCCACCACCTATAGCCACACCGAGATTAGAAAACTGGCCAACGGCTACCGTATCATAAGTTTCCGGGAAACCATTTGCGATCTCATTGGTAAACAGCATACATATTTGTGTGTAGTCGGCTATAGATTGCTCCCATACGAGTGCGGCGGCATCGCCTGAGTTAGCAATGCGGGGGAAATTCTGGCTGGCTAATCCGGTTATTTTCGAGGTAATGGGGGTCACATTCGCTGATGTGCCCGTTACTGCGGCTTTGCTTAGATAAATAACCGAGCTATCGCCTGCACCGCTCATAAATGCGGTATACAGTGTATCGCCTACAATGATACCATCGGGTGCATTAGGTACGCATTGTTCGGTGGTCCAGTTGGTTTTGTCCAGTTGTATACCCCGGGCAAAGTTGACGCCTGATATAGAAGATATACCGGCCCATACATTCCGTTGATTATTCAGGTTATCCCGGTAAATGATCACGGTTGCATTGCCCGATTCTACTACTGTTGCAGGGCAGCAATCAGACACCCTGCCACCGGAATGATCTGGTACAACCGCGCCGCGGGCAAACGTTTCACCGAGGTCTTTAGAGCGTGCAACTACATAGCGTGGATTGTGAAACCCATTATCCAGCTGCATGTAAGCAACTACCGGGTTGCCGTAAGGATCTATAGCCACTGTGGGGAAGCGGGAGATACTATTGTTGTCGCTGTCATCAACCTCCGTTACAATAGAGAAATTTTTACCGCCGTCGTAAGAGTGTTTCAGGCAGATCTTTCCCTTCTCCTCAGGTAGCTCCTTATAAGCTACATAAATGGTATCACCCCTACTGATCATTTCGGGACCAGCCCACGATTCTGTGAAAACATGCTTTGTTGGTGAGTTGATCTGTACGGGGTCTCCAAATGCTTTACCGGTCCATTTAGTGATATAGGCATTGCCATAAGTGTTGCCAAATAATACCAGCGGATTATTTTCCTGGTCGAGCGCAATACGGGGATGCAGGTTGCCAATCATTTTGTCGGCTACGATTATAGGGTCGTACCAGGCTACGGTATCTTGTGAGTAACCGCGTATGCTTAACAATACCAATATGGCGGCAGCTATATGCTTCATGCTATTTACCAGAGCAGTAAATGTAGTGAAAATTGCGGCATGGGGATAAATGCGATTTCAAAAGAATGTCTGATTTTAACAGGCTTTTGACGCAGTGAAGATGATCTTTGTGTCAAATATCTTTGCCAGCCGATTGTTTGCCGTTTTGGTATATTTTTGGCCTAACACTATACTATGAGAAACACTGAGCATATAGCACCTGTTGATATTGTGCTGATAGGCGCCGGTATCATGAGCGCCACACTTGGCACATTGCTTAAACAGCTGGAGCCGGATTGCAGCATCCGGATATTTGAACGGCTGAGTGGCGTGGCAAAAGAAAGCTCTGCGGCGTGGAACAATGCAGGGACAGGGCACTCTGCGCTATGCGAGCTGAATTATGCCCCGGAAAAGGAAGACGGAACTATAGACATCTCGAAGGCGCTCCACATTACCGAATCGTTTGAGATCTCTAAGCAGTTTTGGGCTTACCTGGTCAGTACAGGCTATATACCATCGCCCCAGTCATTTATACACAGTGTGCCGCACATGAGTTTTGTAATGGGTGATAAAGATATTGCCTACCTGCATAAAAGGTATGAAGCGATGGCGCAACATCACTTTTATAAAACGATGCAATATGCCACAAACCCGGAGCAACTGAAACAATGGATACCCATAATGATGGAAAGCCGCGAGAGCAACGACGCTGTAGCCGCAACGAGAATAGACATAGGCACCGATATAAATTTTGAAACGCTCACCCATAATTTAATTGACCATTTAACGGCACAGCAAGATGTCTCCTTGCATCTGGAACATGATGTGACCCACCTGAAAAAAGAAGATGGCCTGTGGCGGGTAACTGTTAAGGACAAAGCAACCGGTGAGCATAAAGAGGTGCTGACAAAATTTGTATTTATAGGCGCTGGCGGAGGTGCATTGCCGCTGCTTGAAAAATCCGGTATACCTGAAAGTAAAGGCTATGGCGGCTTCCCGATAGGTGGACAGTGGCTGAAGTGCAATAACCCGGACATTATTGCTGCCCATGAGGCTAAGGTGTATGGCAAGGCATCAGTAGGAGCACCGCCCATGTCTGTGCCACACCTGGATACGCGTATTATAGATGGTAAGAAGGAATTACTGTTTGGTCCTTACGCCGGGTTCTCTACCAAGTTTCTTAAAGAAGGTTCTTATATGGACCTGCCCAGGTCTATTACCCTGGACAATATATTGCCTATGATAGAAACAGGGCTGCACAATGTGCCGCTAGTGAAATATCTCATAGAGCAGGTGATGCAATCACAAGAGCAGCGTATAAATGAACTGCGCAGATATTTCCCGGCAGCTAAAGAAGAAGACTGGGAATTAAAGATAGCAGGACAGCGTGTGCAGGTGATCAAAAAAGATGATAAGAAAGGTGGCATACTGGAATTTGGCACCGAGTGTGTTACCGCTGCCGATGGCTCCCTGGCCGCATTGATGGGCGCATCACCGGGAGCCTCTACCTCCGTATTTATTATGCTCGACCTTTTAAAGAACTGCTTTAAAGACAAGATCAACTCTTTAGAATGGCAGCAAAAGCTAAAGGAGATGATACCATCTTATGGCAGATCACTTGCTGATGATGCGCAACTGTGTGCAGATATGCGGAAGATGACGAATGAGGTGCTGGGTTTACACAGCAATCTTTAGTTGAGCAGAATATATCTCTTCAGAGATAGGCTCACCATTTGTGAGCCTATCTTCAATGTGCATTTTAATAACACCTGCAATTAGTTCCAAGGCTTCTTCTACTGTTTCCCCATCTGCATAACATCCTTGTAAAGTAGGGCAAGTGGCTAGAAAGCTCCCATCCAGAGCCTTCTCTACAACTACCGTAATGTTATATACTTTCATAACACTTGCTTTAGAAAACCCTACAACAATCCCTTCACTTTCTCAATCACAGCCTGCAATCCGCCCACATCCTGTCCCCCCGCAGTAGCCAATGTTTTTTGTCCGCCGCCTCCACCTTTTATTAGTGGCGCTACGTGTTCTTTAATGATCTTACCAGCGTCGAGGCCTTTTGCAGCTACTACTTTTTCATCTACACCTACAGCTACAAATGGCTTCCCGTCTATGTTTGCGCATAGCACTATCACGTGATCGTTGAGGTGTGATTTAAGGTCAACGCATAATTTCTTCAGCGAGTCAATGGAACTCACGGATACCATCTGGCCTATGAACGTTACTTCGTTAATGATCTCATCTTTAGTAAGCAGCTCGTTGCGGATGCCAACTAACTGGCGCGCTTCAAGATGTTCTACATGCTTTTCTATCTGCGCCTTTTCTTCCTGTAGTTTCTCTATAGCCTTCAGCGGGTCTTTCGCATTTTTCAATTGCGTAGTGATATTTGCAATAAGCTGCAGTTGCTCATTTACAAAATGCTCAGCAGCCCTGCCACTTACTGCCTCCATACGGCGCACACCTGCTGCTACCGCGCTTTCGCTTAGTATCTTGAAAAAGCCAAGCTGCCCTGTAGCGCTTACATGCGTACCACCACAAAGCTCTATAGAATAATTAGGGTCCATGATTACCACGCGCACCACATTGCCATACTTCTCCCCAAACAATGCCATAGCGCCTAGTGCTACGGCCTCATCCTTCAGCATGTTCTTTATTACTACAGGTATATTCTCGCGTATCCGTTCATTTACTATAGCTTCTATGCGTGCTATTTCCTCATCGGTCACTTTAGCGAAATGAGAGAAGTCGAAGCGCAAATGCTCTTCATTTACCAGCGATCCTTTTTGGGCTACATGCTTGCCCAGCACTTCACGCAAGGCTGCATGCAGCAGGTGCGTGGCGCTATGGTGTGCTTCGGTGGCTATACGCTTCGATGCATCTACCTTAGCATGCACGGGTGCGCTTACATTCTCTGGCAATACCTCTGCAAAGTGAATGGTAAGGCCATCTTCTTTCTTGGTGTCAATGATCTGTATGCTCTCATTCGGGAAAATGAATTCTCCCGTATCACCTACTTGGCCGCCACTTTCGGCATAGAATGGCGTAGTGTCTAATACCAGTTGATAAGACTCTTTTCCCTTTGCGCTTACCCTGCGGTATTTAAGTATAGATGCTTCCGCCTCCAGGCTATCGTAGCCCACAAAGTTTGTAGCTGCAGTTTCCTTTAACACTACCCAGTCGTCTGTATCCAGCGCTGTGGCTGCCCGGCTGCGGGTTTTCTGCGCAAGCATCTCTTTTTCAAAAGCCGCTTCATCCACATGCAGTCCATTCTCACTGCCTATCAATCGAGTAAGGTCTATCGGAAACCCAAAAGTATCATACAACTCAAAAGCAGCAGTACCATTTATAGTTTGTGTATTCTGTTTCTTTGTTTCGGTAATGATGTCGTCTATTTTCTTCAGACCCTTATCCAGTGTTCTCAAGAATGCATCTTCTTCTTCCTTCACCACCCTGCTCACGAGGTCTATCTGCTGGTGCAGTTCTGAGAATACGTGCTCGAATTGTTTTGCCAGCACAGGCATCAGGCGATACAGCAAAGGTTGTTTATGATCAAGGTAAGAATAATAGTACCTCACCGCACGGCGTAGTATACGGCGTATCACATAACCGGCCCCTGTGTTTGATGGCAGTTGCCCATCAGCGATAGTAAATCCTATAGCGCGTATATGATCCGATAATACACGGAAGGCCACATCCTTTTTGCTGTCGGTATTTGTATATTTTCTGCCGGTAATATTTTCTATAGCGGTGATGGTGCCAGTAAACAGATCAGTATCATAGTTGCTCTGCTTGCCTTGCAGCACGCGTACCAGCCTTTCAAGGCCCATACCTGTGTCCACATGCCTTGCAGGCAGCGGAGCAAGCGAGCCATCTTTAAGCCGATTGTACTGCATAAACACATTGTTCCATATCTCTATCACCTGGGGGTGGTCTGCATTTACCAGCGTTTTGCCATCTACCACTTTCTTTTCTTCTTCGTTTCGGCAATCCACATGTATCTCTGAGCATGGGCCGCACGGGCCGGTGTCGCCCATCTCCCAAAAGTTATCTTTCTTATTGCCAAGCAATATGCGGTCTTCAGCAATATGCTGTTTCCAGAAATTATAAGCTTCTTCATCCTTTGGCAGGTGCTCACTCGCATCTCCCTGGAACACGGTTACGTATAGCTTTTCTTTCGGAATGCCATATACCGTAGTCAGCAATTCCCAGCTCCATGCTATTGCCTCTTCTTTAAAATAATCACCAAAGCTCCAGTTGCCCAGCATCTCGAACATAGTGTGGTGATAGGTATCTACCCCCACTTCTTCCAGGTCATTGTGCTTGCCGCTAACACGGAGGCATTTTTGGGTATCGGCTATGCGTGTATGCTCAGGCTCTCTGTTGCCCAGGAAGTAGTCTTTAAACTGGTTCATTCCCGCGTTGGTAAACAGCAGTGTAGGGTCGTTCTTTATAACTATGGGCGCAGAAGGAACTACCTGGTGTCCTTTATCGCGAAAAAAATCTAAAAATTGCTGGCGTATCTCGTTTCCGGTAAGCATCTGTATATAAATGTGGGTGCAAAACTAAGCCAAAAGTGAAAAGTATGGCGACTAAATAAGATGAATAGCAAGATATTGGCCAAAAACTATAAAATTTGAAAAGTTAGTATAGAATATTAATAGCTGTTATTTTATCAATGTTACAGAGTATCTTTAACGCCCTAATAACTAATTTGCAGCTGTATTATAAATAGTTAATGAAAGTAACCATTCTAGGCAATAATTCGGCTTTACCGGCATTTGGCAGGCACCCTACGGCACAGGCGGTATCGGTGTATGGCGAGGTACTGCTGATAGATTGCGGGGAAGGAACACAGATACAAATGCAGCGTTTCGGGCTACGCTGGCGTAGCGTACACCATATATTCATCAGCCACCTGCATGGCGACCATTATTTTGGGTTGCCGGGCCTTATTAATAGCATGAGCCTTCTGGGCCGCACCGCGCCGCTACATCTATATGCACCTGCTGAATTAAAACCTATTATTGACGCCATACTACAGGTAGCAGATACGGTCTTGTCTTACCCGTTTTATTTCCATGCCCTGCAGGAAGGGGTTAATTTATTGGTCGATGACCCGTCGTTTTGCGTTACCAGCTTCCCGGTGGAGCATAGAATACAGTGTCACGGCTTTTTGGTAGAAAGGAAAACAAGGGGCAGAAAAATAGTACCTGAGCGATGTTCGGAATACCAGATACCCTCAGCCTACTACGAAAGCCTGAAACAAGGAAGAGATTACGAACGGAAAGATGGAACTGTGGTGAAAAATGAATGGGTAACGGAAGATGGCCCGGCCGTGAAGCGATACGCTTACTGCGCTGACACTGTATTTACCGAAAGCTTTTTACCCGTGATACAGGGCGCAGATACCATTTATCATGAGTGTACCTACCTGGAAAAGGATGCAGCAAAAGCCACAGCACGATTTCATAGCACCGCTACGCAGGCTGCTACCATAGCCAAAAAAGCAAACGCGAAACAACTGCTGCTTGGCCACTTCTCCTCTAAGTATAAAGAGCTCGAAGCCTTCAGGGAAGAGGCAAGCGCCATATTCCCAAACGTATTTGTAAGCATAGAGGGAACTGCTTACGAGATCTAGGGGAGAACATAGCGAAGACATAAATCATCTATAGCACTATAGAAACTTCTCTTCTGCCTTTCCGTAACTTTAGGTAAAAAAAGATGATAGCCAACTGGCAAACAGGTATTGTAAAACGAATAGAACAAGCCACCCACAATACCCGCCGATACTGGATAGAACTACCTGAAACACCTTCTTTCGCTTTCAAACCCGGCCAGTTTGTGACCTTGGACCTGCCGATACATGAACAAAGAAACCGGCGCTGGCGCAGCTACAGCATAGCCTCCGCACCCAATGGCAGTAATACAATAGAACTACTAATTGTACACCTGGAAGGTGGCACAGCTTCTAAATATATCTTTGATGAGATAAAGGTGGGCAGCGCATTTACGCTCCGTGGTCCGCTAGGCATGTTTGTGTTGCCGGAACACCTCGATAAAGACCTGTACCTCGTATGTACAGGCACAGGCATAGCTCCTTTCCGTAGTATGCTGCAGTATATTAACCATCATAAAATGCCGCATAAGCATATCTACATGTTATTCGGGACACGCACACAGGAAGACCTGCTGTATCGCGACGAAATGGAAGAGCTGGCAAAAACAATGGAGGGCTTTACTTACCGACCCATCCTCTCGCGGGAAAGCTGGGATGGCGATACAGGCTACGTACACAAGATATACGAAGAGCTATGCGCCGATAAGCCCGAAGCCATGTTCATGCTTTGCGGATGGCGGATGATGATAGACGAAGCCAAAGAACGGCTGCTGAAAATAGGGTACGAGAAAAAGGATATTCATGTGGAGCTGTATGGGTAAGTGGCTTCATCATTTATTTTGTTCGATCTCACTTTTATACACTTGCGCCCTGTTATGATCTACCGGAATGCCTAACGCCTCATAGATATAATCTTGTGCAGTAGTGCGCACATTCAGTTTATTGATCTTGGTATTTTCCGCGGTAGGGTAAACGCGGTTACATAAGAAGACAAACACTACTCCCGTAGCTGGATCTGCCCACACACAGGTGCCCGTGAAGCCCTGGTGGCCAAATGCAAGTCCGCTACACCGGTCACCCGCCGGCCCGCCGTTATCCGGATCAGTAGTAGGCTTATCAAAGCCTAACCCCCTGTGGCTGATGGTGCTATTGTATGCGGCAAACAGGTCGACCGTTGATGCTTTAAAATAACGGGTGCTGCCATAAACGCCTTTATTGAGCAACATCTGGAAAATGGCAGCTACATCTTCAGCCGAGGCAAAAACACCCGCGTGGCCACCTATACCTCCCAGCATCGATGCACCTGGGTCATGCACATAGCCTATCAGCAATTGTTTGCGGAAATAAAGGTCGAGCTCCGTTGGGGCTATTTGCGTAGTGTCGAACTTTGCAAGTGGTTCGTATGTAATACGCTTTAACCCCATGGGTTTGTAAAACTGCTCATCTGCATATTTATCAATTCTCTTCCCGGTTATCTGCTGCACTATAGCTGCAAGGAAATAAAAGTCGAGATCGCTATATACGAATTTCCCAAGATTGTCGAGTGGACTGGCATATATATGCGCCCACATGGTATCTATATAGTCTTTGCGCAGGTAAAGGTTTCGCGCTACCTCTACTGTAAAATTTCCGGTGGAAACACTGCTGTAAAGGCTTTTATCAAGTGTCCCGTTATCGTCAAGAGATTGTTTAAAGAAGGGAATAAAGCTCCTGAGGCCAGCCTGGTGCAGCAACAGGTCCTTTATTTTGAGGTGTGCCTTATTAGTACCTACGGCTTGTGGCAGGTAATCGCCTATAGTCTTGTTTAAGTCAAGTTTGCCTTGCTCATAAAGTCGCATTACCGCAATGTTTGTTGCCAGCACTTTTGTGCACGATGCCATATCGTACAAGGTGCTGGTATCTACCGGCCTCTTTTTATCGTACTTCATATAGCCGAATGCCTTGTCGTAAAAGACCTTGCCGTTTTTTGCCGCGAGTACCCTGCACCCGGGAAATACACCATCGGCAATATCGCGTGCAATGAACATATCCAGGTGATCAAGTGCTGTACGGTCGACAACACCCGCATCAGCGGGGTTAAGTACCTTCTTTAACTGTATGCCTGATTCCTTGATAACAGTAGTTGGCTTAGCGGGCATAGGGCAAACATTGCGCCCCGAAATGCAGGCTGTTACCGGCAACTTTCCCCGTGGCTTTATTTTTTTCAGCAGCGCATCTGCTACCGTATGCTCCGTAATAGTATCATCTTCATACCCAACTATTACTGAACTGCTGCCGCAAAAGTACTGCTGGGCATAAGCATTACCCAGCAGCGCTACCATCACATTACTGCGGCACCCTGCCTGCTGCAAAAAGTTTACCTCTTCATCGCTTAGCCCGTAATTATTACCAGGTGTAAAATTCAGATTATGAACGCCTACTATTACCGCATCGTATTTCGATAGATTGTCAAGGTCTTTTTGCACGGTGTCAGCCTTTACATTCTTTGGCAGCCACATCGCGTCTACGATGTTGAATTTATCGAGCAGGTCTTCGTACAACGGGGTAGAGCTCGTAGCATTCACACCCACATACCCTATGCGCATGTTCTCATTTATTTTATTGAGTACCTGGTTGTCGTCTTTTACCAGCGTTATCGCTGACTTAGCTACCGCCTTGCGAATAGGATCTATTGCTTTGTTCAGGTCGTCGGTGATATTTGTAGGGTCTACATCTGTCCACTTTGCAAGGCCTGCGTCATATTTTGCCGCGAGTATTTTCTTTACGCTTGTTTCCAGCCTACTCTGCGGAATTATATTACTGTCAATAGCCTTTTTTATTTTAATTGTAGCTGCCGGTATATCCTGCGGATATAAAAGAATGTCGTTCCCTGCCTGGAAGGCACGCATATCAGCATCGCCACCGGGGAAGTATTTGGTAAGGCCCTGCATATTCATTGCATCGGTTACCACAAGTCCTGTAAAGCCCAGCTTATTTTTTAAGAGGTTGGTTACTGTATTCACCGATAGGGACGTAGGCTCATGTGGTACGGTATCAAGCGCCGGCACATCAAGGTGGCCTATCATCACGCTCTTCAGGCCTGCGGCTATCAGCTGCTTAAAGGGATATAGCTCCAGGGTATCTAATTGCTGTAGTGATTTTGGTATTACCGGCAGGTCGGTATGAGAATCTACATTCGTATCTCCATGACCGGGAAAATGTTTGGCACAGGCTATTACACCATTGTTTTGCAAGCCGCGCATATAGGCTACGCCAAGCCGTGCCACCCATGTTTTATCTTCGCCAAAAGAGCGGGAATTGATAACCGGGTTTGCTGCATTGTTGTTTACATCTACATCAGGGGCAAAATCAATATTTACACCCAGCCTGTTACATTGTGCGGCTATTGCTGCACCTACCTTATATACCAGCGCTGTATCCCTTGTCGCTCCCAGCATCATTGGCCGCGGGAAATTCTTTACACTGTCCAGCCGCATACCCAGGCCCCACTCTGCATCCATGGCTATAAGCAGCGGCACATGTGCCATATGCTGATACTTATTAGTAAGTATTGCCTGCCTGCCTGCACCGCCCTGCATAAAGATAAGGCCGCCTACCTGGTGTGCATTTATGAGTGCTGTTATTTGATCTTCGTTGTAGTTTTTACCTCCGGAATAGGCAAACACCATGAACAACTGGCCTATACGCTCTTCCTGGGTCAGCGCATTATAAGTGCTATCTACCCAGCCGTTCTTTGCAGCAGTGATATCGTTCTGTCTCGCTCTTTTTCCTGGCTGTGCTACAGCCGGGGCAATAAAGTATAGTAAAATAATAAAGACTAAAAAAGCATTGCGGAATGCACTCATTAAACAAAAATAATCTTATTGAATGAATATTTTTTAAAGTAAAGGTTTAATAATTCAGTAAGTGAAAACGCTACACTAGTCTGAAGATTAGTGGTGAGTGGTAAATATAAAATATCCCCAAAGCTGTTAGGCTTTATAAGTAAAACGGGCCTTACTTTGGCTGTAGTAGCATCAGTAAAATAAATGTTTGCTAAATGTATCTCACCTACCATTTGTTATAATCTTCTTCGTCCTGGATATGAGTACCTAGATTAATATTCGGTAAAAGGTGTAATTCGCTCTCTGTAAAAAAATCTATTTGGGACTCTTCATTATCAGCAGGCAAAATAATTACCCTCAACTCAACGCCTTTTAATTCATCAGGAATGTTGATCTGTAATTGATTCGTATTAGTAGACGCGTTTGTTGTAAGTCCTAACATAGCCTAACAAAGATAACAAAAAATGATGGGCATGAATAGTACGTAACATGGATTTTAACAGTGGTCTACCTCGCATCAAAATCTATCACCACCTTCTCTGTTCGGGGGTGAGACTGGCAGGTGAGCACGAAACCTTTTTCTATTTCGTCGTGCTCCAGGGCATAGTTTACTTCCATTTCCACTTCCCCTTCTGTTACTTTTGCACGGCAGGTGCAGCACACACCGCCTTTACAGGCATAGGGCAGGTCTGCGCCGTTCTTTAAGGCGGCATCAAGTATGCTTTCGCCGTTAAAGGGAACTTCCATATTAAAGGTAACGCCATCAAGCGTTATGCTTACCTTACTGGTAGGGCCATCCTGGCTCTTATGTGTTGCCGCCCATTTTTCGTGCGATGCCTTGGGCTGATCTGGTGATGTAAACAATTCAATATGCACTTGTGCAGATGCCATACCAAGATCTATCAGCTGCTTGCGCACAGATAGTATCATATCTTCAGGTCCGCAGATAAAAGCCTCATCTATGCTATTGATGTCGATCAGTGTTTTGCAGAATTCCTTGCATTTAGCAGCATCTATGCGGCCACTAAATAAAGGAATATCCATATACTCGCGACTGAGCACATGATATATGCGCAGGCGCAGCATGTATTTGTTCTTCAGGGCTTCTATTGCTTCCCGGAAAATGATGCTGCTTTTAGACCTGTTGCCATAAACGAGGGTAAAGCTGCTGTTTAGCTCATCTTCCAGCACTGACTTCATAATGCTCATGATGGGCGTTATGCCACTACCGGCTGCAAACGCCAGGTATTCTTTGTGCTTCGCCTCGGTTTTCTTTACGATAAAATTACCCAAAGGGGGCATCACATCCAGTACATCGCCTGCGGCCAGCGCTCCATGAGCGTAAGTGGAAAATTTGCCTTCATCTACTTTTTTAATGGCCACGCGTAGCTCACCATCGCTAGGGCTGGCGCATATAGAATAAGACCTGCGCACTTCAGCATCATTAAAATGACGGCGGAAAGTAAGGTACTGGCCGGGTGCAAAACGGAAGGTTTCCAACAGATCGGCAGGTACCTCAAGCGATACCGAAACACAATCGGCCGTTTCAGGCCGCACATCTTTTACCTTTAATGAATAGAATTTGAGCGCAGACATAAAGTTGCAAATGTAAGAAAAAACCCTTAGGTCAGGGGTTTAGCATATTTTCCAGGTCGTCCTTCTTTATCATCACAAACACCTTTTTGCCATCTGGAGTATATTCCGGTTGCGAGCAGCCGAAAAGCTCATCTATTAGCGCCTGTTGCCCTTCGGGCTGCATAATGGCCTGTTTATTGCGGGAGAGGCGGCGTGCCATATGTGCCAAAAGTACCTCGGTACGCTTATTTACGGCATCGGGCGATTCATGTTTCAGGTGGTCTACCACTTCATCCAGCACATTTTTTTCCTCTCCGGGGGGAAGGCCTGCGGGTATGCCTTGCACTACAAATGTATTTTGCCCGAAGGGGGCTATATCAAACCCTATCCTTGCCAGGTCTACAAGCACTTCATTAAGCAGTACTGCATCGGTGGGCGATAGCTCATAAGATATAGGGAACAATATCTGCTGCGATGCTGCATTTTGCCCATTCCACTCCTGCAGCAGGCGCTCGTACCATATACGCTCCTGTGCGCGGTGTATGTGTATCAGCATCAGGCCCGACTTCACCGTTGTAGCAAGCATAGTGCCATGAATGAGCATAATACTGCTGCTTCCTTTGCCCTCGCTTTCCGCGCCGCCGCTGTTTAAGATAGAGCCCTGCAGGGGCTCACTTAGGCTGTTATTTCCACTGCTTTTCGGGGAGGAGGGCGCTACCTGTGCAATTTCATACAGCTCCCGCCAGCGCTTCAGGCTGTCTTTTCTTTCTATGAGGTGAGCCTGGCCTTTGTCTGAAAATGCGCTGTATAAATATCCTTTCTGCGTTTGTTCTTTCTGCCTTTCTGTTACCGGCTGTTGTACCGATGACAGCTGCTGGATATCTGTATTGAGGGTAAAGTCGAGCGATGGTGCAATATTATAGCGGGCAAGCGAATGTTTTACCGCGGCATTGAGGTAGGAGTACATCATGCGGTCGTCTTCAAATTTCACCTCCTGCTTGGTGGGATGCACATTTACATCTACGCGCGACGGGTCTACCTCCATAAATAGTACATAGAACGGGAATGTCTCCTTTTCCAGCAGGTTTTCATAAGCCTGTACTACGGCGTGGTTTAAATAGGCGTTGCGGATAAAGCGGCCATTGATGAAGAAAAACTGCATGCCCCGGGTGCGGGTAGCGGCCTCCGGCTTACCTATGAAGCCGAAGATATTCAGCATATCTGTTTTTTCCTCAACGGGCACCAGGTTCTTGCCATAGCTGTTGCCCAGCAGCGATACAATACGCGACTTAAGGTTGCCCGGCTCCAGGTGAAACTGCTCTACGCCATTATTCCAAAACCGGAAACCAATGGTTGGGTATGCCAGCGCCACCCGGGTAAATTCATCGAGCACATGGCGCAGCTCGGTATTTGTGCTTTTCAGGAAGTGCCTGCGGGCAGGCACATTATAAAACAGGTTTTTTACACTTATATTAGTTCCTGCAGGTGTGGCGCAGGGCTCCTGCAGCTTCACGTCCGTACCTTCTACTATTATACGTGTTCCGGTCTCACTGATGAGTTGGCGGGTTTTCAGCTCTACCTGGGTTACGGCGGCTATAGATGCCAGGGCCTCACCCCTAAACCCCATGGTGCGTATAGTAAACAGGTCTTCTATGCTTTTTATCTTAGAGGTGGCGTGGCGCTCAAAACTCATGCGGGCATCAGTTGGGCTCATGCCCTTGCCATTATCTATTACCTGCATCAGTTCTTTGCCGGCATCCTTTATCACTAATTGTATTTCTGTGGCTCCTGCGTCTACAGCGTTCTCCAGCAGCTCTTTAACTGCCGATGCGGGCCTTTGTATCACTTCACCCGCCGCTATCTGGTTGGCTATATGGTCTGATAATAACTGGATTACGTCGGGCACGGCACTTATTTTAATTTGTAAAGATATGCCGTTGGTTAATTGGTTGATAACGCACCGATAGATTTATTCATTTATTCAAAAAATATTTTTTTAAATCAAAAATCTATATATTTTTACGTAAATCGTACTATAGTATATGTTTATGAAGTAGAATAATAATAATATTTTTACATCGCTAACAATTAAATTGTTATTTTATAGTGAATGCGATGGTATATACTCATTTTTTGCAACTATATTTGTAAGTTGCACCATAATTAGCATATTAATTAAGTCAAAGTAATACTACAAGTAGTATAAGGCATTGTATTCTATTATTAATTAAAAAACCTATATCCGCAAGGAATTTTAAAGACAAGGATTTTATTACCCAATTCAAAAAAAAGTTATGAAAAAAATCTATTTGCTGCTTTTACTGTGTTGTTTAAGTTTCACAAACTTCGCAACAATTTATTACTCCAATCCAGCAGGAGGAGACCCAAGCGTGCTAACAAGCTGGTCTGATAACCCTGCAGGCGGGGGTGCCACTCCCTTTACTTTCACTAACACAACAGACAGCTTTGTAGTACAGAGCCAAATGCTGATGACCGCAGCTCACTGGACCGTTTACAGCCCGGTATGTATGATAGGCACCAGCTCTATAGCCAACAACAGAACCGGTGGTGGCGGTGGCGGTGGCGGCGGTGGCGCCCTGATTACCGAGTTAGACTTTTTTGGTAACCTGACAATGAATGACAACTCATCGATCACTACCACAGCTGGTAGTGGTGGTGGTGGTTTTGGCGGTGGCAGCAACCTTGAGGTTGACGTAAATCTATATGCCAATTTTTTTATGACCGGCAATTCCTTTTTTGAAAACCTGTCTGACCAGGGTGAGAACGAGGTTGCCTTTTTAAACACCACCAGTAGCGCGGTTACCCCGCAGCTTACCAGCGCGACGGGTACCAGCAACACATTATCAGAGTGGACAAACTGGTTTGTGGACCAAGGTGTATTCGTTCAGCTTAGTGGTAATTTTAGTACCGAACCACCATCTGGTGGCGGTGGCGGCTTTGGCGGCGGCAGTCCCTATCCTTTTGAAGTTGGGGGCTCTATTGATTGCGAGAATTTCAGTTTCACCGGCGCAGGTAGTGTAACAACAGACCGTGCCAGCAGTTTTTATACTACAAATGCTACAGGCATCAGCGGATCGCTCCTTACTACAGGCAATTCTTTAAGCGGAGCTGCTAATTATATATTTGATGGCAGTACGCCACAGGTTACCGGCGTTTTGCTTCCCACGACTATTACTGTTCAAGGCGGCGGGGGCGGGGGTACGTCCATAGGCTCTGTTACTATTAATAATCCTGCTGGCGTATCGCTTTCGCAAAGCACGACTTTTGCTACAGTAACAAGCGGAGGTTTTGGCGGAGGCAGTTCTACAGGCTCTTTATTAAACCTGACTTCGGGTTCGCTTACGCTCGGCTCCAGCATCCTGACAATGGGTACCGCATCAACAATAACAGGTACTTTCTCTGGCAGCAGTATGATCATTACAAACGGTACCGGCCAGCTGAGAAAGCAATTCAGCACAGCCGGCAGCTTCACTTACCCTATAGGCGATAATGCCGGAAATTATACCCCTATCAGCCTTGCCGTGACTGGTACAAGTTTTAGCACAGGCGGCGCTTATCTTGCTGCTACTGTGCATAACGCCGCACAGCCTAATAATGCTAACGTAACAGATTACCTGAAACGCTACTGGAGCCTGTCTGAAGCAGGTATTACCGGGCCTTCTTATACCGTAACTGCTGCACAGTACGTGCCTGGCGATGTAGTAGGTACAGAAGCTAATATCTCTGCGGGTAAATATCCGTCTGCTTTGCCATGGGTAAAGTATAGCGCGGCAAATACTGCCACACATACTCTTTCATCAGCGGCCATCACTAATCCTGCTGTAGATTTCAGCGGCCTTGCTACTGCAAACCCAACGATCACTATAACTCCGGGCAGCACTGTCTGCGCAGGCTCACCTACCGTATTGTCTGTTTTATCTTATACCGGTGATAACCCTACTTTTTCGTGGACGCCTACCAGCACAGTAAGCCCCTCAACCGGGACTTCTGTAACAGCTACACCTACCAGCATCACCACTTATACTGCTACTATTACAGATGGTAACGGCTTTACTGCAGCTGCCACTACTACCCTAGCTACTAACCCTGCACCAGCGCCACTTACTTCATCTTCAGGTACAGGCACCCTTTGTATAGGCCAGACCCTGACATTGCATGATGCAGTAGGCGGTGGCACCTGGAGCAGCACTACCACAGCTGCAAGTGTAGACGCATCTGGTAATGTAACGGCCGGCTCGGCTGGCGCTGCACTGATACTGTATACGGTAACCGGAGGCTGTAACGTAAACTTCCCGGTAAGCATAATTACCGCGGCCGACCCTATAGTGGGCAGCAGCGCAGTATGTACCGGTGCAGTTACTTCTTTATTTGAATCAGGCGCTGGCACATGGAGCAGCAGCAATACCGCACTGGCAACAGTAGACGCGGCAACAGGCGCGGTTTCCGGCATCAACCCGGGCAACCCTACCGTTACTTATACATTAGCTCCCGGCTGTATAGCTACTACGGTCATCACCGTTAACCCGGTACCTGCAGCTATTGGCGGTGCATCATCGATCTGCTCTGGCGCTACAACACCACTTACCGAATCTACTACCGGTGGTGTATGGAGCAGCAGCAATACTGCTATAGCAGTAGTATCTGCTACCGGCGGTGTTACAGGCCTTGCGGCAGGCACACCTAGCATAGCATATACTATACCTACAGGTTGCAGCACATCGATAGCGCTACCGGTGGTATTACCTCCCCCGGCTATTACAGGCGCTGGCAGCGTATGCTCAGGCCTCACAGCTACGCTTACCGATGTACAGACAGGTGGTACCTGGATAAGCGGTAATACGGCGCTGGCTACAGTAAACCCGGTAACAGGCCTTGTACATGGCATATCTCCGGGCACGCCTACTATTTCTTACTTCGTTATACCGGGCTGCGCTACTTCTATTCCGCTTACAGTAAACCCGGGTGGCACACCATCTGTGGCTATAGCAGTGAACCCCGGCGAAACAGTATGCCCTGGCTCTACAGCAAGCTTTACTACTACATCTTCAGCTTTTGCAGGCACAGCGCCTACTTACAAATGGGTGAAGAATGGCATTTATGTAGCTACAGGCCCATCTTACAGCTTTGTACCTGCCAATGGCGATGTGGTATACAATGTAATGCACAGTAATTTCGCCTGCCGCTCTATCGACTCTGCAAGCAGCAGCCACATTACGATGTCTGTAACTGCCGGAATAACACCCGTGGTGGCTATAACAGCAGTAAGCACTGTAGCGGGCAAAGGCCAGAACGATACCCTGGTGGCTAACGTGACCAGCGCTACACCTACCCCACACTACCAGTGGTATAAGGGCAGCACTATGATCAGCGGCGCTACCATGAGCTTTTACGTGATCAACACTACTACTACCGGCATTGCTACCTACAATTGTGTGGTAAGCAACGGCGAGGCATGTAATGCTACCGGCATCAGTAACGGAATAACCATTACCGTGAGCGATGTAAGCGTAAAACAAATGGCAACCAGCGGCAACGAGCTGAAACTTGCCCCTAACCCAAGTAAAGGAATATTTACCATGAACCTGGCTTCGGACAACAACGAAACCGTGCATGTAGTGATCACTAATCTACTGGGCGAAAAAGTAAAAGAATTTACCGCAACTACTAACACTGACACTGAAGTGAACCTAAATGTAGCTGCGGGCGTATACCTGCTGTCTGCCAACACAGACAATGCAAGGTATGTGGCAAGAGTAGTGGTGAACTAATTATATAATCAAAAAAACATCCTGTTTTGTAAAGCATCAGTTTAGGTGCTCTGCAAAACAGTTTGTTTCTTGGGGAATTTTGAAATTTGTGTTGTATACTTAGCTGGACGAGCGCTAAATAATTATGAATTGTATTCGTATTTATTATATCGTAAGGCGAAGTATAAAATAAATATTGTAATATTGTTTTTGTAATCTTTAGGCAATCTTTGTTATTAAATAATACGCGATGAAAAACATACGTTTACTCACCTGTCTTGCGCTATCTCTATCGGCGCTATTCTGCAATTCTGCTCACGCGCAGGTTATTTCTACAGTTGCTTGTGGCGGCACACCTGCACTGGCTGCTCCAGCTGAGGGCGTACCGGCAATGTCCACTACAACCTACCTTGCTGCCCCTTCCGGAATCGTTAATACTACTTCAGGGCCAAATCCAGGCTTATACATTGCTGACCAAACCGGAAATATGATCCGCAGAATTGACTTAGCGGGAAATATTACGGCAGTCGCCGGAAACTGGAATGTACTGGGCGGCAGTTTCGCCGGTGATGGCGGTCTTGCCACAGCTGCTGCCTGTAGGCTAAATTCACCTATTGATGTAGCCGTAGACGGGGCCGGTAACATTTATATTGCAGAGAATGGAACAGTAGGCCGGGTGAGAAAAGTTGACGTTCTTACAGGCATCATCACTACTATTGCAGGAAGTGGCACAGGTACGGGAGGTACAGCGCCGTATGGCGATGGTGGTCCTGCTACAGCGGCGGCAGTTCGTATAAGACCTGGTGGTATTGTTGTTAATGAGACCGGCGATTCCGTTTTTGTATCCGATCAATATTCAACTACCGGACCGACTACTCCACACCACAGAGTCCGTCTTTTGACTGGTTCCGGAACAAGCTATACGATAAATAATTTTGCCGGTGTCGGCGCTGCGGGTACTCCTCCGTATGGAGATGGTGGCCCTGCTACCGCAGCAAATCTAAGTACTCCAAGAGGGTTATTCCTTAAGAACGGCGATTTGTACATTGCAGATAATGCCCACAATCGTATCCGTATGGTAGATCACCTTACAGGAAACATTTCGACATTGGCAGGAAGCGGCACTGGCGCTGGCGCAACCGGAGATGGAAGCGCAGCTACAGCGGCCAAGCTGAGTGGTCCCGATGACGTAGTTGTGGATGCTTCCGGTAATCTTTATATCGCGGATGCAGGCAATAATAAAATCCGTTATGTAGATAACACAACAGGCAATATTTCTACAATAGCTGGCGGGGCTACCACCGGCGGGGCTCCATATGGAGACGGAGGGCCAGCCACAGCAGCCCGCTTGAGTATGCCAGCATCTGTCGCCCTTGATGGTACTACGGGTAGCTATTATATTTCTGACAACCAGCATAGCCTCATCCGCTATGTTAGCCTTTCTGCCGTTGCCAACGTTGCACCTTCGTTTCCTGCAGGCGCTTCACAAAATCTTGTTGTTTGCGAAAACTCTGCTGCTTTTAACTTAAATACGATGCTAAGGGTAGATGATGCTGATGCAGGACAGACAGAGACATGGACCAATGTTACCCCATTTGGAGGCCCTTTCAATGGTACACTAACGCCAACGACCGCACCATTATACACTACCACTTCTACCGGGTCTACAATGACCCCGACTGGTCTGACATACACACCTGATCCAGGTGCGAGTGGTCTTGATCAGTTTAACATACAGGTATCTGATGGTGTAACCACGACTACTACTACCATACATG
>Ga0206843_10091_pt1 | contig 27221 bp, 30 predicted proteins | sample Alteio_BWOrgCont_21_FD_152869 | JGI IMG/M metagenome (GOLD analysis project Ga0206843, IMG submission 152869) | Enriched cells from forest soil in Barre Woods Harvard Forest LTER site, Petersham, Massachusetts, United States -... | ecosystem: Environmental > Terrestrial > Soil > Temperate forest >...
ACCGGCAAACGCGCCGAACTTGTGCCGCACATCGCTTCGCACATGGACGTGAACGCGATTGTGGACGGCGTGGGCGATGCCGAGTTAAGCGCGAAATTGCAGGCTGGCACGGCGCTCAATTTGAAGCGTTATTCCAAGCACACGCTTGCGCACACCGACTGGTTCACCGCCAAAGTGGAAGACCCGTATTGGATTCTCAACACGGTGGAATTCAAGACGGCGTGGCATCCGATTGGGATCTGAGTTTGTGGCCGCCGACATGAGTCGGCGGCAAACTTTGAATCAGCAACGAAATCACATTCGTTGCCACAAACTACGCCGGGGCAAGTTCGCCATCGGGCAGCAGGGCGCAGGGCTTTACCACGCGGGCAATGCGGGCTTCCAGCCGGTCAGTGGCCATTTCCAGGTCAAAGTGGGTCTGCAAGTCCATCCACCAGGCGGGCCGCGTGCCGAAGTAGCGGGACAACCGCAGGGCGGTATCGGCCGTCACGGCGCGCTGGCCGCGCACAATCTGGCTGACGCGGATCGGAGCGACGCCGATGGCGCGGGCGAGGGCGTTTCGGCTCAAGCCGAGCGGTTCAAGAAAGTCGTGCAGTAAAATTTCACCGGGATGCACAGGCGGCAATTTCTTTTTCATGGCTTAATGTTAATCCACAATTTCAACATCGTGCGCGTCTTCTCCGTGCCAGCGAAAACACACCCGCCACTGGTCGTTCACACGGATGCTGTATTGCCCGGCGCGACTGCCCTTGAGGGCTTCCAGATGATTGCCGGGCGGCAGGCGCAGGTCGCGCAATTCACGCGAGCGATGCAACTGCGTCAACTTTCGCAGGGCGATGCGCTCAATCTGCGGCGGCAGGCCATGGACCCGCTCGCGGTTCCAAAGGCGTTCCGTTTTGCGATCGGCAAAACTGGCAATCACCCGATCAATATATCGCGTGGCGATATGGTGTCAAGGGGTGGCGTGAAGAGACGCCTTCTAAAAGGAAGTTTGCGGCGCTCTGCCGAGACGCCGCTACGCTGCTGCCGTCGCCATCTTTCCGCCATTCACCAGAAACAAAACTGCCATGCGGACGGCCAGGCCGTTCGTCACCTGTTCCAAAATCACCGAGCGGTTGCAGTCGGCAATTTCACTGTCAATTTCCACGCCACGATTGATTGGGCCGGGGTGCATGATGAGGGCATCGGGTTTTGTCTTGGCGAGCCGCGCCTTGTTTAATCCAAACAGGTTCGTATATTCGGCAATGCTGGGGAACATGGTCTTGCGCTGGCGCTCGTGCTGGATGCGCAGCAGATTGATGATGTCCGCGTCGCGGATGGCTTCGTCCACATCATACGTCACGCGACAGCCCATCTGCTCAAATGTTTTGGGCACGAGCGTGGAGGGGCCGCACAGCGTCACTTTGGCGCCGAGTTTCGTCAAGGCCCAGATGTCCGAGCGCGCGACGCGGCTGTAGAGAATGTCGCCCAGAATCGTCACGTTCAGCCCGGCGATCCTGCCTTTTTTCTCGCGGATGGTGAAGGCGTCGAGCAGCGCCTGCGTGGGATGCTCGTGCGCGCCGTCGCCGGCGTTGATGACGTGGGAGTCCAGCACGCGCGAAAGAAAATGGGGCGCGCCGCTGGCGCTGTGGCGGATGATGATGAAATCAGCGTTGAGCGCCTCGAGATTTTTTGCCGTGTCCTTGAGCGTCTCGCCTTTTTTGAACGATGATGCCTCGGCGGAAAAATTGATGATGTCCGCGCTCAACCGGATGGCGGCCAGTTCAAAGCTGGTGCGCGTGCGGGTGGACGGCTCGACAAACAGATTGATGACCGTCTTGCCGCGCAGCGCCGGAACTTTTTTGATGGCGCGTTTGCCGACGGCCTTGAAACTGCGCGCGGTGTCGAGCACGGTCGTGATTTCCTCCGCGGTGAGCGATTCGATGTCGAGCAGGTGTTTTTTGGTCCAGCTCATTTTCGTTTCAGAATTACCTCGTCCTGGGCTGCGCCGGCCTCGGTGAGCAGCAGCGAAATTTTTTCGTCGAGCGAGGTCGGCACGTTCTTGCCGACGAAATCCGCCTTGATCGGCAATTCGCGATGGCCGCGGTCCACCAGCACTGCGAGCTGGATTCTCTTGGGACGGCCAAAATCGTTGAGGGCATCCATGGCGGCGCGCGTGGTTCGTCCGCTGAAGAGCACATCGTCCACCAGCACGACGGTCTTGCCGGTGACGTCGAAGGGAATGTCCGTGGGATGCACGGTGGGCGCCACGCGTTGGTCCAGGTCATCGCGGTGCATGGTCGTATCGAGGATGCCAAAGGGCACGTCATGCTTCCAGATGCCGGCCAGGATTTTTGCGAGCCGCGCCGCCAGATGATCGCCGCCCACGGGTATGCCCACCAGCACGACTTTGGCATCGTCTTCATTGCGCTCGGCGATCTCGTGGGCAATGCGCGTGAGCGAGCGTTGGATTGCCAGGGCGTCGAGAATGACGGTGGGTTCAGCCATTGGGGGTAATCTTCCTCGTTCCGGCGATGGAGGACAAAACAAAATTCGCGAATCTGTGCCGCCGGGCGGAACTGATTCGCGTTGTCGCTTGAATATTCATTTTTCCCTTTGCCGCCTCGCAGGGCAGCTTTAAAGGAACGACCGCTGTTTCAATTGCAATTAGCTGCCGCCGTCTGCCGGTTTTTGCGCCAGCTCGCGCGATGTTTGATGATCCAATCCGTGAGCGCCTGCTCAAAACCGATGTCACGTCCGGCTTTTTCCGACTCGATCCATTTGTGTTTCAGAATTTCCTCCCGCTCTGCCTGAAATTCACGGTAGAGAGACGAATTTTTCAGCAAATCACTCGCCGACGATGATTCTTTTGCTGGATTCGACATAAGGTAATACGTATTCGTACGTATCAAGTTAAATCCAAGTGACATTTCCTGCAACAGAAATTTATGCGTAAAAGCATCTGGGAAAGAATGGGTTGTGCGACAATCTTGGCCCAAAAATGCACATTTGACGGCTTGGAACGACCGAAACGTGTAGTTTGGCCAGCGGTGTGCAAGGAAGCGGGGTGCATCGCGACAGTCCCCGAATAAAAGGTCGCGTGGAGGGCGGCGTTTACGCCGTTTCAACGTTGTGAGTCCTAAAATCAGTCGTTTAGTTCAATCGCCCGCGACATTGAAGCGGCCTGAAGGCCGCGCTCCGGAACGTTGAGCGGATACAGCCATTGATTTTAGCCGCGTTTGCGGCGATGATGTGTAGCAATAATATTATGAGTTCCGAACCAAAAATTTTGTCACGTGACGTGGAGGCCTCGGTGGTGCCCATCGGCACAAAGGTAACACGCCAAAAAGGCGAGACGGCGCACATCACGCAGTCGCTCGGCGGCAGCTACACCGTGGTGGTCAATGGCAACATGTTTCGCATCGCCGAAAATGACGCGGATGCGCTGGGCATGGAAGCGAAGGCCGCCCCGCGCGTGCCTACCGCGCCGTCCGGCCCGCTCACGCAGGACCAGCTCGAAAAACAGGTTTGGGAATCGCTCAAGACGTGTTACGACCCGGAAATCCCCGTCAACATCGTGGATCTGGGCCTGATTTATGACTGCCACCTCACGCCCGTGGGTGAACACAATTTCAAGGCGGATGTGAAAATGACGCTGACTGCGCCCGGTTGCGGCATGGGGCCGGTGCTGGCCCAGGACGTGCAAAACAAGTTGATTTCACTTGAACCGATTGACGAGGCGAACGTGGAACTGGTCTGGGACCCGCCGTGGAACCAAAGCATGATGACCGAGGCGGCAAAGCTGCAACTGGGCTTGCTGTAATTTCGACTGCGGGCGGAAGGCGGGGTGGATTTTTGTATAAATGGATTTTTGGATTATTGGGATGGGAACTTGACGCTCCATCCGTCCGCTTGGTTTCGCAAGCGTCTTCACCATGGGTTTAATGGGTGGATTGCATTTTTTATCCGTGTTCAGCTATGTCCATGGGTGGTTAAGAATCTTCCACCAACTTAGCCACGGATGGGCACAGATTCATTTTCGGGGAAGGCGGACCCGCAGGTCCGCCCTACCGAGGTTTGTAAATTATACGGTCCACCACAGATGGACACGGATTTCAGACCGGCAAACAAAACGCAGAGATGCAGAGAACGCAAAGAGGCGCAGAGGCAAAAACTTCGCGTTTGCGCGTTCTCTGCATCTCTGCGTTAATTCGGCGTTTTTCGCTCTTTTAGCCGTGTTCATCCGTGGTTAAAAACCTCGTTTTCCTTTCCCCAAAAGGCGTTAGCGGCTAACTACCGCTCTTTTCCAAAGCGTGCCAGACTGAGGGGTGATGGGCGCCAACCTGCGCCAATCGCAGATTACAAATTACAGATCTCAAATCTCAAATTGGAAATTACAAAATCCCAAATAAAAATTATGAGCACACGCATCGGAAAAATTGGGCGGCTGTCGAAGGACCGCCGCAATGAACTGGGCCAGCGCATTGAGGATGGCGAGCCGGGCACGGAAATTGTCTACTGGCTCAACGGCCTGCCGGACGTCCAGAAGATCCTGCAGGAACACTTTGCGGGGCGCGCCATCAGCGAGCAAAACCTCTCGGATTGGAAACAGGGCGGCCATGTAGAGTGGCTGCGGCGGGAGGAAGCCCGCGAGGCCGCCCTGCGGCTCACCGAGCGGGCGGATGATTTGGACGAGGCGGTGCGGGAAGTCAACTTGAGCGACCGGTTTGCCACAGTGTTCAGCGCGGAAATGACGCGGCTGGCGCTGGCGTTGCTGGAGGAGGAAAGCGATCCAGAGAAGAAGTGGAAGCGGCTGTGCGAGATCCACCGGGAACTGTCGCGCTTGCGGCGGGATGACCACCGGGCGGTGCGCACGGCCATCTGGCAGGAGCGCTGGGACTGGGAGGTGGCGCGTGAAGAAGTGGCAGAAGCGCAGCGCGAGAAGCAGGCGCACAAGGAGCGGATGATGAACCGGTTGTTTGAGGGGAAGGACAAGGAAATCAACGCGGAGTTGTTTGGCGGCGGGAAGGCCGGCAGGAGGCGGGCCGAGATGCTTTACCGGCTCAAATGTGATCTGCCGCTGGGCGATGTGCTGGACGGGACGTGGTCTGAAAAGGCCGAAGCCGCCCGGGCCAGGGAAAAAGCCGGGTCGCTGGCGGGGGTTGGGAAATCCACTGCAAAAGCGGAAAAATCCGGGCTAATAAAACCTAATAAAGGCGAAAAAACGGGTGATGCGGTTGAACTCAAAGGGACGAAATGCAACACGCGGGCGAGACGCCCGCGCTCCGACGGGCAAGGCGCTGAGACTGTTCGTCAGGAGGAATCTGCTGTTCCGGCAACGCCCATGGTTCCCAGCAATGCCGCTGGAGGTGAGGGGGCGGCACCCGGCCGGGATGCTGCTACGAGTCCCATGGTTTCAATGGGCCAGACGGGCGAGACGCCCGTGCCACTACTGCCCGCGGAAACACATGTCTCCGACCCTAAAAAAGAGGCGCACAATCGGTGGTTTCGCATGAATCGTGGCGCGGAACCCTTTGACCAGGAGGCGTTGGAAAAACTCTACGCAGCCATTCCACCTAAAGAACGATGAAGGACTAAAACTGGAGCCGAAATTTTCGAAACGCACTGGTTTCTCCAAATAAATCACGCCACAAGACTAACCACCCCTCACCCTCAATCCCTCTCCCCTCCGAGGGGCGAGGGAGGAGTGGTGCGGCCGCAATAAAAATTCAAACGCTCTAAAAAACCGTGTCCATATGTGCTAATCTGTGGTTAAATTTTTTGAATGAAAGATGTGAAAACAATTGACTGGTCCGCGCTGCGAAAGGATTTCCCCATCCTCGACCAGCAGGTTCATGGCAAGCCGCTGGTCTATTTTGACAACGCCGCCACGTCGCAGAAGCCGCGCACGGTGATTGACGCGCTGGTTCATTATTACGAGCGGGACAACGCCAACGTGCATCGCGGCATCCATGAGTTGAGCAATCGCGCGACCAATGGTTTTGAGGCGGCGCGCGTGCGGGCCGCAAAGTTTATCAATGCCCGCAGCGGCGATGAAATTGTTTATACGCGCGGCACCACCGAGGGCATCAACCTGGTCGCGGCCACCTGGGGCGCGAAAAACCTGAAGGCGGGCGATGTGATCCTGCTCACGGAGCTGGAGCATCACAGCAATCTGGTGCCGTGGCAATTGCTGGCGCAACGCACGGGCGCAAAGATCACCTACCTGCCCGTCACCGGCGATGAAGGCACGCTCGATTTGGCCCGCCTTGATTCCTTGCTCACGCCGCAGGTGAAGCTGTTCGCGATGGTTCACATTTCGAATTCGATGGGCACGGTGAATCCTGTCGCCGAGCTTTGCGCCCGCGCGCGGAAGCATGGCATCGTCACGCTCGTGGATGGCGCGCAGAGCGCCGGGCATCTGCCGGTGGATGTGCAGGCCATCGGTTGCGACTTCTTCGCCTTCTCCGGCCACAAAATTTGCGGGCCGACGGGCATCGGCATTTTGTATGGCCGGCAGGAAATTCTCGAGGCCATGCCGCCGTATCAGGGCGGCGGCGAAATGATTTTGAGCGTGGGGTACGACAAGACGGAATTCAAACACGCGCCACACCGCTTCGAGGCCGGCACGCCGGACATTTCCGGGCCAATCGGCCTCCATGCCGCAATGGATTACCTCGATGCCGTCGGCCGGGAAAACATCTGGCGGCACGACCAGGAGCTGGCGAATTATGCCTGTGAAAAACTGGCCGCGCTGAAAAGCATCCGGATTTTTGGCCCGAAACACAATCGCGCCGGACTCGTGAGCTTTCTGCTCAAGGACATTCACGCGCACGACGTGGTGACGCTGGCGGACCAGGCGGGCGTGGCCCTGCGTGGCGGCCATCACTGCACGCAACCGCTCATGCACAAGCTGGGCGTGGAATCCACCGCGCGCGCGAGTTTTTATTTTTACAATACCAAGGAGGAAGTGGACCGGTTTGCGGAAGTGGTGAAGGAGATCCAGAAATTTTTTGGCGGTTGATTGCCGCAAATTTGAAATTGTTTTGAGAACCACATAAACAAATGTGAAATCTTTGGCAGATCCAATGCTTCTGCGTAGATGGCTGAAAAAGAGACTGGCGCTCCAGATTGCCGAATGCCTGGTTACGAGCCTGTTCGCATTTGTTGGTGGAATTGTGGTGCTGGCTGTCACCTTCTTTTTTACCTACGTTGTAGTTGCGGCCGGAATGTTAGGCCTGTCTGCCTTTTCACAATTGTTTTTTGGAAAGGCGCTGTCTCTGCCACCTGCTTATATTTTTATAATTTGCTCACTCTTTCTTGTCCTGCTGTTTATTGAAAATTTTCGCACGAGCCGGGATTACCTTGAGACTTATGTATTGCAAAATCGGGTGGTTCCAATTGGCGGACTTTGGGGCGCATTGATCTCGCTGCTGGCCAACCCGGACGCCACCGGAAAAATTGTCAGCGACCTTCTCTTCGCCGGCCTGCGGGTGATTATCTGGTGTTTTTCCGCCTTGCGCCGGGCCCTCCGGTTGATGCGAACCAACCTGAAAGCCACTTCTGAAACGCTGGCGATTTTGGCGCAACGACTCCATCGAATCCCGATGGATGAATTGCAAAAGCTGCTTTCGGGGCGGGATCCGATGGAGGCCTTGCTTGTGTTGCAAGAGATTGACTGTGTCTTGTTTCTCGTAAGGGAACCCGCGGGCGTTATTTTAACCCAGGAAGCCCGTGAAGAATTAAGCCACTTGCCGGGGATGAACAATGGTTTTGAATCTGTGCCGGCTGATGAGTCCTTCGAACCTCCGCCCGCCGATGAACCGATGACGACCGAGACCGTTGAAGGTTTGGAATATTATGAACTTTTAGGAGTTCAACCAGTTGCTTCGCTGGCGGAAATCAAGGCCGCTTACCGGACCCGGATTAAACAATGTCACCCCGATAAATTTGTGGGCCGAGGCGCCGAGTTCCGCCAACTGGCAGAAGAGCGGGCCAAGGCGCTTAACGAGGCATACGAAATCCTGTCGGCAAAGCACAGCGCGGACGTTGGTGCGAACTAACACTTGAACTCAGCAACCGGAAGCAAACAAAGGGGACCGGTTCCCCGGCCCGTTCAATGACATCAATTTTTTTCCGACTCCGTCGTGACCGGCTTTTCGCCATCGCCCTTGAGCGCGCCCATCAGCGCGTGCCACGAGAGAATCGCGCACTTTACCCGCGCCGGGTATTTATAGACGCCCGCGAACACCGCGAGCTTGCCCACGTCGCCGGTGGTTTTGCCGGTGGTCACCAAATCACGGACGCGCTCGAACATCTGCTCCGCCTCGATCTTGGATTTGCCCTTCACATTTTCCGTGAGCAGCGAGGCGGAGGCCTTGGAAATGCAGCAACCGGAACCGATGAAGGTCGCGTCCTTGATGACCTCGCCATCAAGCGTCAGGAACAATTTCAACTGGTCGCCGCAGAGCGGATTGTGGCCCTGCGCCGAGCAGGAACACTGCGGCGATTCGCGGAAGTTGCGCGGGTTCTTGCAATGGTCAAGGATAACCTGCTGATAAAGGTCATTGATGTCGTCAAACATGGTTGAAGCTTACCACGTTTCCGGATTATTTCTTGCCGCCGAGCAGCGAAGACAGCTTTTCGTTCGCCTTGGACAAATCTACAGGCTTTGGCGCGGCGGCGTCCGGCGCGCTTTTTTCCGGCGGCCGGGTGGGCGCGGTTGGTTGAGCCAATGCCGCCAGTTTGCTGTCATCCACCTTTGGAGTGGCAGTTTCCGCAGCGTGTCTGGCCGCCGGTTGCGCGGCTTGCGGCAGCGCCAGCTTTTCCAAAACCTTTTCGCCCGCCGTCTTGGTCTCCATGCCACCCCGCAAATACTCGGCCACTCTCGCGCCGGATTGCGCGCCGCTGGTTTCATTCGCGGCGCGGGCCCGGGCCACCACGTCGAGAAAGTAGCTTTCAAGATTTTGCGTGGGATTGTCCACACGCACCTCGCCGTTGGCGGCGTCGGTGCGAATGATTTCCAGCACACGCTCCAGCGTCTGGCGCGGCAGCACCGGCGTGGTGATGCGCAGGCTGTCGGGCTTGGCGAGCAGCTCTTTCAAGGTGCCGTTGGCTTGGATTTTGCCGCCATAATAAATCACCACGCGGTCGCAAACGTCCTCGACATCCGAAAGCAGGTGGCTGCTCAAAATCACCGTCTTGCCTCTCCGGGCGAGTGCAAGGATCAAATCTTTCACCTCGCGGCAGCCGATGGGGTCGAGGCCGGCGGTTGGTTCGTCGAGAATCACGAGGTCCGGGTCGTTGATGAGCGCCTGGGCCAGGCCGATGCGGCGCTGCATGCCCTTGGAAAATTCGCCCACGGCGCGCGTTTGTGTTTTGCTGAGGCCCACCATGTCCAGCAACTGCTCGGCGCGGCTGTCGCGGTCATTTTTGTCGAGATGAAACAGGTTGCCAAAAAAATTCAGCGTCTCACGCGAGTCAAGATAGCGGTAGAGATACGATTCCTCCGGCAAATAGCCGATGCGAGATTTTGTCTGCACGTGTCGCGGCGAATGGCCGAAGACCTCAATGTGGCCTTTCGTGGGATTCAGCAAACCGAGCAGCAGCTTAACCGTGGTGGATTTGCCGGAGCCGTTCGGTCCGAGCAGGCCAAACACTTCGCCGCGACGCACCTCAAAATCCACATTATCCACCGCGCGCGCCTTGGGGCGGTTCCAGAAATCCTTGAAGACCTTGGTGAGGCCGCGCACGGATACGACCACTTCATCGGATTTTGTGTTTCCGATTTCGGATTTGGGATTCAATTCAGCGACAGGCATAAACTAAGATGAAAAATCAAGAATTAATCGCCATAGACGACTTTTGGCACTCGCGATTTCTTTTTGATTACGGTCATTTCTGTTATTTAGAGCAATTCCCGAAATTGGTCCGGCGTCAATCCCGCATCGCGCGCGATGTCCGCCATGGTGAAGGCGTTGATCGGATCGTGGCGCGGAATCGTCAACCGAACCTGGCCATTGGACATGATGGTGTGCTTGCCTTCACGTACAACCCGAAAACCGATTTTGCCGAATACCCGCAAAGCCTGCGCGTAACTAATGCCCGGAAGTTTCGGCATATCATATCACACGGTCACAATGGATTCTTCCACAGATTTCAAACCTGTTTCCGCAGCCTCGACCTCCAGCCATTCCCGAATTGCAATTTTAATGTTCTCCAAGGCTTCCTCCCGAGTCGCACCTTGAGAATGGCAGCCAGGCAACGCGGGGCAACTCACCGACCAGCCTTCTTCGGATTGAATCAGTTTGATGTGATATTGCATGTTTTCCACAATTTTAACCGGCTACCGGCCTTTTGCAAGTCACGCCATCTTCGGCGTCAACTGCCCCGCCGCCGGGCGGCCGAAGGTTTCCATCTCGGGATGGAAATGCTCCAGTTCCTCGCCTTTGCGCACCAGGCGCGCGCTGTTGAAAACAACGATGAGCGAGCCGACATTGTGCAGTATCGCCGCTACAATCGGGCCGATGATGCCAAACGATGTAACCGTCAGGCCGACGATGATAAAGAGTACGCCGAACAGGAAATTCTGGTTGATGACGGCGCGGGTGCTGCGCGAAAGTTTCACCAAAAAAGGCAGCCGGCGCAGGTCGTTGTTCATCAGCGCAATGGTCGCGCTGTGGATGGCCACTTCGCTGCCCGCCGCGCCCATTGCGATGCCAATATCGCCCGCCGCGAGCGCCGGCGCATCGTTCACGCCATCGCCAATAACCGCGACCTTGTATCCTTTGGCCTTCACGGCGCGGACAAAATCCACCTTGTCTTGCGGCAGGCAGTCGCCTTTGGCCTCTTCACAGCCAATTTCCGCCGCTACACGCGTCACCACGGGTTGACGGTCGCCGGAAACCATCGAAATACGCCGCACGCCGGCTTCCTTCAACTCCACCAAGGCATCCTTCGCCTCGGGGCGGGTCTTGTCCTGCATGCCGACCCAGCCGACGCAATGTCCGTTGCGCGCCACGAAAATCAGGCTCCAGCCTTCCGCATCATTTACGTCCACAGATTTTTCGAAACCCCCATCAATGCCGTTGTCTTTGAGCCACTGCGCGCGGCCAACCAGAATTTTCGCGCCGTTAATTTCGGCCTTCACCCCGCGGCCGGCGGTTTCGACAAAGTCCTTGGGTTCGGCCAGCGGAACACTGGCCTCGCCCGCCAGCGCGGCCAGGGCCTTGGCGGTGGGATGGTTGCTGTATTTCTCGGCCGACGCAGCCAGCAGCAACAGCTCGGCGGGTTTGGTGTCACCGAGCGGCGCAAGACGGCTGACGGCAAGGTGGCCGGTCGTCAGCGTGCCAGTTTTGTCAAAGATGAAGGAATTGATCTTCGCGGCGGCTTCGATGTCCGCGACGTTCTTGATCAGAATTCCGAGGCGCGCGGCGGCCGACAGCGCGGCGACCATGGCCGTGGGGGTCGCGAGAATGAACGCACACGGGCAGGACACAACGAACACCGCAATGACGCGGTTCAAATCATGAGTAAAGGCCCAGACCAGCGCTCCAATCACCAGCACGAGCGGCGTGTAAAAGCCCATGTATTGGTCCACAATTTTCTGGATGGGCAGCTTGGTTTTTTCCGCGGCAATAATCAGTTCGCGCACGCGGCCCAGCGTGGTGTCCGTGCCGGCGCGGCTGACCTTCACTTCCAAAACGCCGGTGAGGTTTTGGGTGCCGGCAAAAACTTCGTCGCCGGTTTTCTTGTCCACCGGCAAAGATTCGCCGGTGATGGTGGCCTGATTGAAAGAGCCCTGTCCGCCAAGGATCAGGCCGTCCGCCGCGACGTTGTCGCCGGGTCGAATGCGAATCATGTCGCCAACGGTGAGCTGGCTGGCGGCCACTTCTTCCTCATTACCGTCCTTCAAAATGCGCCGCGCCTTGGTGGGCGTGAGCTTGATGAGCGATTCAATGGAATTGCGCGCGCCTTCGGCGGTGCGGGTTTCAATCAGTTCGCCGGTGAGCATGAAAAACGCGACGACACCGGCGGCCTCGTAATTTCCGGAGGCGAACGCCGCGAGCACGGCAATGGCCACGAGTTCATTGATGCTCAGGCGCCCGGCGCGCAAATCGCGGACGGCCGTGACAATGATGGGATAAATCAAAATGATCGCGCCAATCATGGCGCTGGCGTTGGCGAGTGTTTTGCCGCCTTCAAACAGCCAGTCCACCACGAAGGCGTTGACGACAAGAACAACACCGAGCACCGCCTGCCAAAGATGCACCACGGAATGTTCGTGGTCATGTCCGCAACCACAGTCCGGCCCGTGCTCATGCTCGTGATGACTTAAAAGTGACGTTACTTGCATATAAAATATCTACAATTCTCTTACGGACCCGCCGTGGATCTTGGCCCCGGCGGTTCACGGTTCAACATTAGCCTAAGTTCGCGCGCTTTTCCATCGGCACGTTGGGGCAAATAGATTTTTTCGGCGTTGGTCAAAATTTGCGGCATGGCCCCGGCCAGTTCCAGTTGGGCGTAAAGCCGCGGGTCGTGTTCATATTGCGGCAGCAACTGCGTGAACGCCGCGGCGTCCGACTGCACGGAACTGACATAATTGAGGCGCGCCGTTTCGGCCGCGTTCGTAATGGACACCGCCTGTGCGTCGGCCTGGCTTAAGATACGACTCTGGTCGCCCAACGCTTCGCTCATGAGCTTGTCCCGGTTCAGGCGCGCATCGGTGACTAGTTTGAAAATATCCGCCAACTGGCGGGGCGCCTCGCTCCACACCTGGACCTGGCCCAGGTCAATGGACACGCCCAGATGCTCGCGTTCAACCATGTCAATGATGTGCTGCTCAACGGCAGCCTGAAAACCGGCGCGGTCGCGGGTGAGGATGTCATCCACACTGAACCGGGCGGCGGTGGCGACCAGGGCATTGTTGGCGGCGTTTTGCAAGGCGTTGGAAATGCCGGCGAGGTTGAACTCCTGATTTGTGCCGGCGGCAAAATTAAAAATCGCCGCGAGCGGATCCTCAATATGATACGTCACCGTGGCGCGGGCGTGAATGATGTTGCGGTCGGCGGTGATGACATAGCCGTCATTGGCCGGGTCCAGCGACGGCCGCGTGGCAGCCGGTTCCGTGCCCAGCGTCTCGAAGGCAACTTCTTCCGCATGCGTCATGGCATACCAGCCGACGCTGGAGGTGACCGTCTGCCGTTCCGCGATCGGAATACGGATGACTTCGTCAATCGGGTAAGGATATGACCAATGTGGCTTGCCCGGACCCAACAGCATGTTCTGCCCTTCGCCCAGCGGTTTGCCGAAGCGAAGAATCACCGCTTTTTCTCCGGGCTTAACCTGAAAAAACCCCGCAGCGAGAATGATAATAACGAGCGCCGCCATTGCAATTTTGACAATGGTGAAGCTGCTGCGCAACGCCTCGGCGAGCGCCTGCGAACCGGAGTCCTGCGCTGCCGGAGGGTGCGGGTGGTCGTGTTGGTCGTGGTCGCTCATGTCACTTGCCTGTGGAATTTGCCGGCAAATTTTGGAACAAACTGAAGGGCGAGGAACGCTCGTCTAAAATCAGCGTGGTCTTCTGGTTCACCGAACTCTTCAAGGCGGCAAGCTGCAGTTGGAATACCGCCAGTTCCGGGTTTTGCTGGAACACACCGAGCATTTTGGCAGCCTCGGCGTCGCCCTCGCCCTGGATGCGCGTGGCATCGGCGATGGCATTGTTGACAAGATCGGCGGCCTGTCGCTCGACGGCGGATCTGATCTTGGTCGCTTCTGCCTCGCCCTCAAACTGCGCCTTGGTGATCAATTTGGTGCGTTCAGCCTTCATGCGATCGAACACGGACTGCGACACGTTTTCGGGCAGGCCGAGCTTTTTGATGCCGAGGAATTCGATGCTGATGCCGTAATTATTTTTGGCGAGTTCTTCCTCCACTGCCGTCTGAATTTCCTGCTCGATACCGTTGAATTTGAGCTGCGATGCGTCAGAATTTACGAAATCAGACAAATTATGTTTGCCCACCACCGCCGCTTTCGCGCTGCGGAGCATGTTCTCCAACAGTTTTTGCGCCGCGAGCGCTGAACCGCCGGGAAATTTCGGGAAAAACTCCTTCGCGTCGGAAATTCGCCAGCCGACGAAAACGTTGACCACCAACATCGTACTGTCCGCCGTGAGGGTTTCGCTGGGAATGTCCGCAAACGTCTGCACGCGCTGGTCAAAGCGGTTGACGCTTTGAATCGGCCACGGCCATTTCATGCAGAAACCGGCGTTAGTGATGGTGTCGGTCGGTTTGCCAAAGGTTGAGATGACGACGACTTCCGACTGGCGCACCTGGAAGGTGAACAGGAGCAGCGCAAAAATCACCAGCAAAACTGCGGCGATGATGATGGTTATGGCATTCTTTTTCATGGCGAATTGGTAACGTTGAGGTTCTCTATGTCCTCGCGGATTTTGTCTTCGAGGTCAAAAATCACAACGTCTTGCGTGTTGGTGACGAGCAGGACGTACTTGCGCGCGTCGCGAGTCGCGGCAGCGAAGGTTTGTAAATACAGGCGCTGGCGGTAAACGGACGGGGCGGCTTCAAAGGCCGGAATCTGGTTCGTAAACGAGGCCGCGCGGGCATAGGCGGCAGTGATTACACGGACGCGGTTGGCATCGGCGACGTTGGTGACGGTGAATGCCGTGGCGTCGGCCAGGGCATTGGTGCGGATGGCATAGGCCTGGGCGTAATTGTTGGTGGCAATTGCTTCCTGTGCCGCGCCGACCACTTTTTCATAAGTCAGCGCGACCTCATTTTGCGTTGGCGGATGGATGTCCTGCAAACCAACGAAAACAATCTTCGCGCCGAGCTGCCGTTCGTTGGCCGCTTCCTGAAGCCGGTCGCGCAAGGCCGAGGCCGCTTCCAGCCGGCCATGCGAAAGGATTTCGTTTAAATCGCTGCCGGCGAGGTAGCGCACCACTTCGCGCGACGCGAGGGACTTGAGCAAATCATCCGGCGCGGAGTTTTTGTAAAGCCAGTCGGCAATGTTCGTGATTTGAAATTGCACCGGGATGCTGACGGCGAGGAGGCCGATGGGCTTGATGTTTGCGCTGTCATTTGTGCCGGTGTCCGTGACCTCCACCGGTGCGGGGTTGCTGTAGCCCACGACGAAATTTTCCTCCTTGTGGCTGACGGTCCACAGGATGATGCTCGCCGACTCGGTCTGGGCGTCCGGTGTAAAGCCAACGTCGAAAGACTGGATCTGTTCTGTGCGAAAACGGTAAATTTTATCCGCCGGCCAAGGCAGCTTCAGATGCGCGCCCGGCCCTAGGACCTGCACTTCCTTGCCGTAACGCTCCAGCACCGCCTGTTCGCCGGCATCAACAAAAACCACCATCGTGGACAGCAGCAGCACGGCCAATTGGATCAGCAGCAGCGCGGGCAGATATTGTTTGCATGCCTGAAAAAACCATGTTTCCGAAACCTTGAAGCCGAACTGGTAGTCCAGCGTTTGCGCCGCCGTGGTAAACAGGCTCTCCGGTTGCGCCAAAAGGCCGGCGACACGGCTCTCGAACAGCGGCCGGGCCACCTTGCCCTTGATGCGCGGCCGGTAAATTTCCAGCAAGAGCGTAAGCAGGTTTTCCACCGCCATCAGGCCAAGCAGCACGCAAAGCCCGCGCGCCACCCAGAAATCTGCCTGCGGATATTTGGCTTGAACACCCGCGATGCCCAGGGCGGTGAGCGCGCAAACATAGGCGCCCGCCAGCAGGAAACTCGCGCCCGGGCGCAGCAGACGGTTGTTTTCCAGCCGCGCCATCGTCACGGAAAACCGGCCGAACAAAAACAGCAGCAGCGCGAAAATCGAAAAAAGCGAGAGCGCCACGGTGGCATTGGCGTCCTTGAGCGTGGCCTGGTTTTTACCGCTCCAATACCAAAGGCCGCACGCGCTGGCGGCCTCGAGCAGGAGCAGCAAAATCGCAAAACCAGGCACAAAATACTTTTCGAACTGCTCGCGGGCGTTGCGGGCGGGAAAACTGCCCGCATCCTTCGCCTCAAACAAGGATGCCCCGCGGCTGCGGGCAAGTTCATCCATTTCAAGCTTTTCCAACCGCTCATTTTCTTCGAGCCGCATCTGGAACCAGCTTACGAATGTCACCAGCACGCCCATGCCGAGGAAAACCGATGCCACCTGCCCGGCCAGCGATCCGGCATATACCGTCACGGCAAAACCGGCGATGAAAATCACCAGCGCCAGCGCCAAGTTTACCAGTCCATTCTTTTGTATGCTTCGATCCACAGGAATTAAAAATTAAAAATTAAAAATGCAAAATCAAGATTCAGACACGCGGCGAATTTTTAAATTTTTCATTTTGCATTGGTTCAGCTCAATTCTCGTTCATCAAACAGCGCCACCGCCATGGCGAGCGCCGCGCCGGCATAAAAAACCGTGTAGCCGAACGCTTTGCCGACATAAGCCCACTGGAACGTGCTTTTGCCCGTTTCCAGTGCGTCGGCGAGCCAGAAAAGCTGCCAGTTTGGAACCACGCTGTAAAGCGTTGATGCCCACACATTGCCCCTGGCGGCGGGCAGGCCAAACAGGTAGTCCGACATGAGGCCGATCAGAAAAACCGCCGAACAAATAGCGAGCGTCGCGATCATGTCCAGCCGCGTGGAACAGGCCAGCGCCACCGCCGCAAAAATCCAGAAGGCAAATAAAATCAAAATTCCGGCCGGCAACAGCCGCCAGTCCACCATCGCCCTCTGGCCGAGACTTACCGTCTGCTGCGTAAACAGGAAAATAACAAACATCGCCACGGTGACCGTCACCAACATGGCGAACACGGCGTCGCTGACAAATGGCCGGCGCAGGAAAAAATTGCTGAAGCCCGCCAGTCCGTAGGCAATGGCGATGGCGCCGGCAAAAATCGAAATGGCGGTGACGTCGGTTTTCCCATAGGCGTCGAAGGCCATCCAGCTTGCGGTCAACACGCCGATGAGGTTTACATAGGCGAGCAAGGTCAGCGCCGCCGCCAGCCCGGCGAATTTCGCCAGCAGGAATTGCGCGCGCCCGACCGGCTTGGACAACACCGCCAGCGCGGTGCCAGTCCGGATTTCCCGCGCCAGTGAAGCCGACGCGCTCAACACCGAGCCGAACAGGCCGGACAGCAGCATCACCGCCAGCGTGCTCGTTTTGACCAGCTTCGCTTCGTCGCCGAATGCAAAATAATACGGCACCGCGAGAAAAATCTCGAACAACACGGAACCGGTCATCAGCAGCAGAAAAATCGGCTGCCTGACCAATTCCATGAAGGCATTAATTGCAATGTTGAGGAATTGCCGCACGAAATGATTTGGTTATTCTACAGGTTCGGAGCGAAATTGCCAGCGGTTATTGCTGCCGGCAAGTGCGGCCGATGTGATTTTTCGATGAATTGAGAGTTTAACCGGCGGTTTTGTTCAAAACAAATTCAAGCAGAGGGTGTGCGTTTGAAGGCACACCATGGGTCTGCCTATTTTTGATTTTGTTTAGTGCCCTCACGCCATTGCCCGCGCGATGCTGTTCCACCAAGCGTCGTGCAATTCGGCAATTGGCGTGGAAAATTCAGCGCCTCCCGTTTTCAGCGTGAGCTTGTCGCCGCCGACCTTGCCGATTTGCATTGCGGGAACGCCCATCAGTTTGGCGCGTTCCACAACCTTCACGGCATTGATGGCTTTGCAGGAAATCACGATGCGCGATTGCGTTTCGCCGAAAAGCAGGGCGTCCAATCTCATTGTGGCCGCGTCTCGTGAGCGCGCGGCTGACTCACCGGGTTGATTTGCCGCGCTCTCACGAGGCGCGGCCACGGCGGAAAGGTCAATGGTAGCACCAATCAAGCGCGGGGTTTCGCGGGCGATGAGCTGGCTGATGCAGCTTTCCGCGAGCGCCACGCCCAGACCGCCTTCGCTGCAATCGTGCGCGCTCTTCACGAGGCCGCTTTGAATCAGGCCGAGCAGCGTGGTGTGCAAGGTTCTTGCAGTTTCCAAATCACAGCGCGGCGGCGAACCGGTTTTCTGGCCGTGAATCACCTGCAAATACGCGCTGCCGCCGAGGCCCTGGAGCGGGTCGGCCAGGTCCACGGGTTCGCCCAGCAGGATGATGGCATCGCCTTCGTCCTTGAACCATTGCGTGGTTACGTATTCTGGCTTTTCAATGAGACCTACCACGGAAATTGTGGGCGTGGGATCAATCGGCCCGGCGGGGCTTTGATTGTAGAGCGAACAGTTGCCGCCGGTGACGGGCGCGTTGAACGCCTTGCATCCATCGGCCAGGCCGCGAACAGATTCCTTGATCTGCCAGAACAATTCCGGCTTGAGCGGACTGGGCATGTTGAGATTGTCCGTGGCGCCAAGCGGCACCGCGCCCGAACAAGCAAGATTGCGGCATGCCTCGGCTACCGCCGCTTTTGCGCCTTCGTACGGATCGAGATAAACGTAGCCGCCGTTGCAATCCACCGTCATGGCAATCAATTTCTCGGAAACTTTCACGTCGCCAACTTTCGCCGCCAGTTCCGCGCTCATCACCGGCAACGAATCGGTTTTGATGCGGATCACCGCCGCGTCGCTGCCGGGCAGCACCACTGAACCATCGCGCACCTGATGATCGTACTGGCGATAAACCCAGTTCTTGGACGCGATGCTTGGCCATGCAAGCAGCTTTTTCAAATCGGCAATCGGCAATTGGGAATCGGCAATCCCATCGAGACGGAAAGCGCGGACTTCTTTCAAATAAGCCGGTTCCTGCGCCTCGCGATGATAGACAGGCGATTCGTCGGCGATCTTTTTTGCGGGAATGTCCACCACGACCTTGCCGCCATGACGCACGACCATGTGGCCGGTGTCGGTTACGACGCCGATTTCCGACCACGGCAAATCCCATTTGTCGAAAATCTTTTTCACTTCGTCTTCGCGGCCCTTGTGGATCACGATGAGCATGCGTTCCTGCGATTCCGAGAGCATGATTTCGTAGCTGCTCATGTTCGGCGCGCGTTGCGGCACCTTGTCCAGTTCAATTTCGATGCCGGTGCCGGCGCGGGCGGCGGTTTCGCACGTGGAGCAGGTCAACCCGGCTGCGCCCATGTCCTGCATGCCGGCGACCGCACCGGTGGCAAGCAGTTCCAAGCAGGCTTCACACACGAGTTTTTCCATGAACGGATCGCCCACCTGCACCGCGCCGCGCTGTTGCTCGGCGGATTCCTCGGTCAAGTCCTGCGAGGCAAACGCCGCGCCCGCCAGACCATCACGTCCCGTTGCCGGGCCAACGTAAAATACCGGGTTGCCCACGCCCCGCGCCGCGCCGCGGGTGATTTGCTCATGGCGCAACACGCCGAGGCAAAAGGCATTGACCAGCGGGTTTCCCTGATACGTTTTATCGAAATAAACCTCGCCTGCGACGGTCGGAATGCCGAAGCAATTGCCGTAATGGGCGATGCCGCTGACGACGCCGGCGAAAAGGCGCTTGTTATTGCCGATTGCCGATTGCCGATTGCCGATTTCGGAATCCACGGGCAACCCCCCATTTCCTACGCCGGGCAGATCGCCCTCACGCAGACTCGTGGCCACGCCCGGCTCCCCATTTTCTGGTTTCGGTTTTTCATTTGACGCTAAGTCGTCGGTGATGGGCCCAAAGCGCAGCGAGTTCACGGCGCAAACGGGGCGGGCGCCCATCGTAAAGATGTCGCGCACAATGCCGCCCACGCCGGTGGTGGCGCCCTGAAACGGCTCGACCGCGCTCGGATGATTGTGCGACTCGATCTTGAAGGCGATGGCGATGCCGTCGCCAATGTCAATGATGCCGGCGTTTTCCTCGCCCGCACCGACGAGGATTTTCGGCGACTTGGTAGGAAAGGTCTTGAGCAAGGGCCGCGTGTTCTTGTAGCTGCAATGCTCGCTCCACATCACGGAAAAGATGCCCAACTCGGTGTAGCTGGGCGTGCGGCCGAGGATTTCCACGGCATGGGCGTATTCTTCCGGCGTGAGGTTGTGCTTGGCCACGAGTTCGGGAGTTATTGCAGGTTCGGTCATTTGGCAAATTTCAAATTCTAAAATTCGCGGGAATGATGCGCTTTTTTTTGACGCTAAACAAGTAAATCGGAATGCCGATGATAAAATATGCTTTGCAAATCACTTTGGATTTTTGACAGCCGCAAAAATGAGCTATATTTGGCGCGACAAAGGCGATGGACAAAAACAGGTTAACCAACGGACGGCCATGAAATCTTCATTGCGCATTCTGAATTTGGAGGACAACGAGGCGGACGCGGAACTGAACAAAGCCATGATCAACGCGCGCTGGCCGAATAGCGAGCTGGTGCGCGTGGATACCCGCGCTGATTTCATCGCCCGGCTGGAAGAAAAGAATTTTGATGTGATTTTTTCCGATTATACCATGCCCGGGTTCGATGGACGGGAAGCCCTGTCGCTCGCGCGGGAAAAATGCCCGGAGATACCTTTCCTGTTTGTTTCCGGCACCATTGGCGAAGATGCGGCCATTGAGGCGCTGAAAAATGGCGCGACCGACTATGTGATCAAACACCGCCTGATGCGGCTGATTCCCGCGGTGGACCGCGCTTTGCGCGAGGCCGAAGAACGGGCCGAACGCGACCGCGCCGAGCGGTCCATGCGCGAGTCTGAACACAAATATCGCGAGGTGTTCGAGTGCCTGGCCGATGCGGCCTTTCTGGCGGATGCCAAAACGGGGAAGATCATTGATACCAACCGTTGCGCCGAGAAGATGCTCGGTTGCGGGCGTGGCGAAATTTTGGGCCACAAGGTTTCCCAATTTCTTGCGATCAAGGACCAGGCCGGGGCGGACGACGCCACGCCGTTTGAATGCGCGATGGTCATTGCCAATGGCAGCGCCATGCCGGTGCGTGTGCATACGACCAAACTAACGATTCACGGGCATCCGTTGGTGCTACGGTTGTGCCGGGATTTGGGCGGACACTAAAGCCGGTTTGAAAATCACGCCGTTTCGGCAAAGGTCAATCAATGTGCTGGTGAAGAATCTTCTCAGCCAGAGACGACCAGGATGATTCTGCATTCACGTCAAAAACAAACGGATTCAACACCGTGCCCGGCATGTCATCAATGATGATGTCTGGCTTGGCCACGAAGCCCTCAAATAAATCAGTAAGGCCGTGCAGGCCAGCTACTTTCCTTGCATAGTCTGCGCCGTTGGTTGACCAAAGAAAAAGATGGCAGCCTTTGTCTCTCAATTTGGTCAAAGCTTCTGTTGCACCTGCCAGCAAATTTTTGTTTGCATCCACCAGGGTCAGATCAACGTCCACAAAGATGTTGGCGTTTTTCATCCGCCTAATTCTTTATTATGCCGCCACTGTCGCGGTCCTGTCCTTTAACGCCGCAAACAGGCTCTCAAAAATCCATTTGCCGTCGTCGCTGCCGAGGAGCGGTTCGCAGGCGCGTTCAGGATGCGGCATGAGGCCGGCCACGTTGCGGCGTTCATTGCAGATGCCGGCGATGTTTTGCAGCGCGCCGTTCGGGTTGGCTGTGTCCGTCACGTTTCCGGCGGCGTCGCAGTATTGCCACAGGATTTGGTTGTTGGCCTTGAGGCTGGCGAGCGTTTCTTCATCAGCAAAGTAGCAGCCTTCGCCGTGGGCAATGGGCACGCGCAGACTTTTTCCCGCCGGAATTTGGTTCGTGAATGGCGAATCAGGTGTGATGGTTTTCAGGTGGATAAATTCACAATGAAATTGCAAATCCCGGTTGCGGATGAGCGCGCCGGGCAAAAGGCCGGCCTCGGTGAGGACTTGAAAACCGTTACAAATGCCCAGCACCAGACCGCCGTTGTCGGCAAACTGTTTCACGGCCTGCATCACGGGGCTGAACCGCGCAATCGCGCCACAGCGCAAATAATCGCCATAGCAGAATCCGCCTGGAAGAACGACCGCATCGACGTTGCCGAGCGACGCCTCCTTGTGCCAGACGAGGCGCGCGGAGTGGCCGAGCAGTTGCAGGGCGTGGACGGCATCCTGGTCGCAGTTGCTGGCGGGAAATTGGAGGACGGCGAAGTTCATTTTGATTTGCGATATGCGATATACGATTTACGCGCGAACCGGTATGCGGCTCGTCAATCGTATCTCGTATATCATAAATTCTTCATTCGATTTCCAACTTGTAATCTTCAATGACCGGATTGCTCAACAGTTTGTGGGCGGCGGCGTTGATGGCTTTTTGCGCGGCTGCCTTGTCCGTACCGGGCGCAAGATCAATCTCAATATATTTGCCAATGTGAACGCCTGTGACATCCGTGTAGCCCATGTGGGCGAGGGCGTTCTGGACGGTTTTGCCCTGCGGATCAAGGACGGCCTTTTTAGGGGTGATAATGATTTTCGCTTTCATCGCGAGGGAAAACTTTGCGGGAAAATATTGGCTGAAGCGAGCGAAAAAGTTTTTGTGTTGTGAGATTTGAAAAACAATTAGAAGCGCCAACCTGCGCGAAAAACCCGGCTGGCATGGGCGGATTTACCGTCTAACCTGCTCTCACTCTACCACTCACTCTGCTCACTCTACTTCACTTTCAACTGGCAATCACGTCCACACCAGCCAAGGACAACATCGTCCTGTTTCCATTCCTGTCAAGTGCCTGGAAAAGGTAATAGAGTCCGATCTTTTCAACAATGTGAATTTATGGCGGGATGCCGAGGGCCAGCAGCCTGTGCTTCTATTGCACACTGATGATGCCGGCCGGTTGCTTCGCGCCGCCAAAATTGAGCAGCGGCTGTTCGCCGGCTTTTTTGCCCATGAGCTGTTCGCCCAGGGGCGATTGGGGAGTTATCACAAGGATTTCTTTTCTATCGTGAATCACCTCGGTGCCACCGGCGCGCGGGCCGAGGAAGTAAAACGATTTTTCGCCGCCGTGGTCCAGCTCCACCAGCGCGCCAAGGCCGATGGCCTCGCCGTTTGCGAAGGGCCGCGTGTCAAGCTTCTCAAACTCGGCAATGGCCGCTTCGAGTTCCGCCGCCTGCCGGGACTGGCCGCGGGCGAGATACGAGGCTTCGAGGCCGCGGGTGTCGTATTTGTGTTCGGCCTTGTTCTGTTCATGGGTGGCCTCGGCGCGGGCGAATTGCGCGGCGCGGAAATACACCTCCAGCTCACCCGCCAGCTTGGCGGTGATTTTTTTGATGATGGCGCGTTTGTTCACAATTGCGAAAGACAACTTTTGCGGCGATTACAAACTTAAATCAAGATTTCTCCCTCTTGTAATAAATCACGGCGCTTTGACCGTCGCCTCGCCGGTCTTAATATCCAGTGTCCACGGCCTTGGTTCGGACAGCCACAATTTGCCGTCACCGATTTGGAGCGGCATCCAGAGATAGCGTGAATCCCATTGTGTCTGCGGTTTCCAGATGTCCCCCATGAAAATCACAGTGGTCGCTTTCGTCCCAACCACCTTCACGAGCATGGTGGATTGCGAGCTGTAGGTGTTCGACTCTGGCGGCGCGATGTCCTTGAATTCCGACCACGGTCCTGCGAGCGATTTCGCCGTGGCATACTGGTTCGGATTCGCCCTCCAGCCGGTCAGTCGTGAGCCGACGACATAATAAAGCCCGTTATAATGAACGAGCGCGCCGCCTTCCAGGTGTTCGGGAATCAGGCAGACCTCCTGATCCACCGTCAAGTAATCGTCGGACAATTTCGCGATGCGAAAGCCGAATGGACGGTCTTCAAAAATCAGATACGCCGTTCCATCGTCGTCAACAAACTGGCCGATGTCGCGGCTCTCGTGATCGAGCGGACGAAAACTTTTCAGATATTTGTAATCGCCGTCCACGGTGTCGCAGGCAAACACGGCTACGCTGGCAAATTTGTAGCCGCCCCGGCCGTCAATGTGCGCATACATGACAAATTGTTTCGTCTTCTCGTTGTAAAAAACCTTGGGCCGTTCCAATACCCAGTGCGGCCCCAGATTTTCCGGATCAGTCAACTGGACAACTTGATGACGAAACGTCCACTGCGCCAGATTGATGGATGAATAGCAGGCCACATAACGATTGGTCTGCACGTTGCTCATCGTACGGTCCTCACCAAACCAATAATAAACATCGCCCAATTTCAAGATGCCCCCGCCGTGTGCCTGAATGTGCTGGCCCCGGTCATCCGGCCAGACTTCGCTGGGCTGTATGAGCGGCAAATCCGCCGCGCACGACAAGTGGGCGGCGCCAAGAAAACACACGGCGGCAAAAATGCGGGCAAGGCGGGTTTTCATATTTTGAATGCAAAAGTAAAACGAGCGCTCAAAGTTTTGCAAAGTTTCATTTCAATTTCGGCCGAAACCCCGCGATGTGGTCAATCGCTTCCGCAATCGCGGGCATCAACGGCGGCAGGCATTCGGCAATGGCCCGGGGATTCCCCGGCAAATTTACAATCAAGGTTTTTCCACGCACGCCTGCCGTTGCACGCGACAGGATGGCCGTTGGCACTTTCGCAAACGAAACCGCGCGCATCGTCTCGCCAAAACCCGGCAGTTCTTTTTCCAACACCGCTCGCGTTGCTTCTGGTGTTACATCCCGCGCGGCTGGCCCGGTGCCGCCTGTCGTGACGACCAATGCGCAGCCAATCGTGCATAAGTGTTTCAACGCCGTCTCGATTTGTTTTTCTTCATCCGGCAGCAGCACGCGCTCAAATTCCACCGGTTCGTCGAACTGTTCACCCAATATGCGCTCGATTTCAGGGCCGCTTTTGTCCTCGTAAATGCCGCTGCTGGCGCGGTCGCTCAAAGTAACACGTCCAATTTTCATTTTACTTTTTAGTTTTGGAAACCAGCCTCACGCCTTCGATCACCATCGTTTTGTCCACCGCCTTGCACATGTCATAAATCGTCAGCGCCGCCACGCTCACTGCCGTCAAGGCCTCCATTTCCACGCCGGTCTTCGCCGTCGTGCGCGCCTCGGCCGCAATGTGGACCAGGTTTTTCTTCAGAAAAAAATGCACCTCGACCGCGTCCAGCGGCAGCGAGTGGCATAACGGAATCAATTCATCCACGCGCTTGGCCGCCAGGATGGCCGCGACTTTGGCCACGGTGAACACGTCGCCCTTCGCCAATTTTTTGGCCCGCAACGCCGAGATGGTTTCTGGCTGGCAGCGGACGAATCCTTCCGCCACGGCAATGCGCAGTTGCGCCGGCTTGTGGCCAACGTCCACCATCTTCGCGCGGCCTTCCGCATCCAGGTGAGAAAATTTTTTCATGGAACTTCCAGCATTAAAACCGAAATGTCTTCGCCGACCCTGGGCTCTGCCAGGTTGGCAGCCAATTGTAGCAGCGCATTTATGCCAATCAGACCTGTCACATCGCCGGAACTTTGCCAGCGCAACGCCCGCGCCACAAGTTCGCCATTTTGAATCTCCATTCGCGCCGGCCAGAACGTCTCGCGCGTGCCGGGTTGGAAATCGAACGGCTCTGCCAGCCGGATTTTCACCAGCGTCCAGGAAGTTTTCCCGCCGGAAAACTGCTCGAAGGCCAGCCGCACCGCCACGTGCAACGTGACCAGATGGGAAACGGGATTGCCCGGCACCACAAACGCGGCCTGTTTCCCGCGCGACGCAAAAACCAGCGGCTTTCCAGGGCGCAGGTTGATGGTTGAGAAATGAATCTTAAACCCGAGCGCGGCCAGAAGCTTTTTCCCAAAATCATAATCGCCCACGCTGGCTCCGCCGGAAATGAGCAGCAAATCAAAAGACCTTTTCAACGCGCGCGTTTTCTCCAGCAGCAGGTCAAAATCATCAGCCACGCGAGCCTGCTTCACCATTTCGCCGCCGAACTGCCGGACCAGCGTGGCGACCAGCGTGCTGTTGGAATCGCGTATCTGGCCTGGCGCTAATTTCTTTTCCGGCGCCATCAGCTCATTGCCCGTGGCAAAATGTGCCACGCGAACCGGCGGCGAAGTTTTCACCCGCGTCACGCCAAGACTGGCGAGCAGCGCCAGTTCACCCGCGCCCAGCCGCATTCCCGATTTCAGCAGCAAATCGCCTTTGCGTGCGTCCTCGCCACGGTGGCGGACGTGCGTGACACGGCTTCTTTCCACCGGCACCATAAATTCTCCCTCGATACGAACATCTTCCTGCATCAACACCTGTGACGCGCCGGCGGGAATGAGCGCGCCGGTGAAAATCCGCGCACATTCGCCATGGCCAATTTTGCATTTTGCCGCCGCGCCAGGCTGGATTTCGGCCACCATGCGGAATTTTTCAGAAGCGTCGTCCGATGCAATGGCATAGCCATCCATAGCCGCCCGGTCAAAGCCGGGCAGATCGTCCTTGGCCCAGACGTCCTGGCGCAGCACGCCGCCGCAAGCCCCGCCCAGCGGCGCGGCAACCGCCGACAGCGGCGAAATGTTTTCCGCTATCAGCGCACGAGCTTGGGCCAAAGAAATCATGCGGCAAACATGCTATGCGTTGCGCCTGAGAAATGCCATCACGGGAATGTAGCCGGCTTTGGCTGGAACGAATCGGCTTCCGGCGCGAATCCCAAGTCAGCCGGCCAGCAACAATCGTCAATGCCCCTCCATCCTTGCCTATCCGCCTTGTTTGGCCCGGAAACATTTTCCCCCGTCACGCCGAATATCAGCGAGTTCCCCTGATTTCCAGTGCTTTTTTGCCGCTGGCATCATCGTTGCTTTGCGAATCCTAAAAAGAAGTATGATTGAAGCCCTGTTCAACCAGCCAAATTACCTCGCGGCCAAGAAGACGCTGGATGCGGTGGCGCTTCGGCAGGAGGCGATCAACAACAATCTGGCCAATCTGGAAACTCCCGGCTACAAGCGCGTGGACCTCGCGCCGAATTTTGACCAGGAATTGGAAAAGGCCACGGCTTCGAACGACCCCCAGGAAATTGCATCACTTTCACCCTCGCTTGCCGTGGACAACACGGCCATCGCCGCCAGCAAGGACGGCAACACCGTGCATTTGGAGCAGGAACTTATGCGCATGAACCAGAACGCCATGACGCACGCGCTCGAAACCCAGATGGTCAGCGGCATGTTGTCCAAGATGCGCATGGCCATCACCGGGAAATAATTCAGCGTTATGATTCAAATCCTCACCGGTATTCAAAACACCTCCGCTGCGCTGGACGCCGAACGCACGCGGTTGGATGTCATTTCGCAGAACATTGCCAATGCACACACCACGAAGGACGTGGACGGCAGGGCGGAGGGAATTGCCGCGACATCGTCGTTAACCCCTGGCAACCGGTCAATCTGCTGG
>Ga0206843_10113_pt1 | contig 27137 bp, 19 predicted proteins | sample Alteio_BWOrgCont_21_FD_152869 | JGI IMG/M metagenome (GOLD analysis project Ga0206843, IMG submission 152869) | Enriched cells from forest soil in Barre Woods Harvard Forest LTER site, Petersham, Massachusetts, United States -... | ecosystem: Environmental > Terrestrial > Soil > Temperate forest >...
CCGCGGTGATCACGAGTGTGTTGGTAGCGCTGCCCTGGTAACTGACGTCGTTGATCGAGCCGACCACGGTGTAACTGCCAACATTTGTCGGCGGGCTGGACAGACCGTTATAGGTAAAGTTGACGGCCAAACCTGGCGGTGTGGTTGTGGCCGAAGCAATCTGGGCTGCGCCATTGTAGGTTTGATTCAAACTGACCAGCGAAATCGTGCCATTCGTCTTGCTAACGATCTGCCCGATGGCAAAGGTATCAAGAGCCTGATTTCCGGAGAACACATTGGCTGGTGCTATTCCAAAGATTTGTACCGGAGACACGCGTTCGATTGCAGATAAACGTGTGATGACAGTCCCATCTCCCAACTGGCCGGAAGTGTCATATCCCATGGCCCATAAAGAACCATCGTTTCTGATAAACAAGGAATGGTACTCCCCTGCGGTAATGGAAACCACGTTGCTGGCAATCAATTCCGGGACCAAATGGTTGGTGGTGCTGCCATCTCCCAACTGGCCAAACTGGCCATCTCCCATGGCCCATAAAGAACCATCGTTTCTGACAAACAAGGAATGAAAGCCGCCGGCGGCAACGACGATCACGTTGCTGGCAATCAGTTCCGGAACCAAACTGCCGCTGGTGCTGCCATCTCCCAACTGGCCTGAACTGCCAGATCCCATGGCCCATAAAGAACCATTGTTTCTGACAAACAACGAGTGATCGGCGCCTGCGGCCACGGAAACCACGTTGCTGGCAATCAATTCCGGGACAAAATGGTTGGTCGTGTGGCCATCCCCCAACTGGCCTGCACTGCCAGACCCCATGGCCCATAAAGAACCGTCGTTTCTGACAAACAACGAGTGATTGGCGCCTGCGGCAATGGAAACCACGTTGCTGGCAATCAATTCCGGGACAAAATGGTTGGTCGCACTGCCATCCCCCAACTCGCCGTCAGCGTTATACCCCATGGCCCATAAAGAACCATCGTTTTTGACAAACAAGGAATGATACAAGCCTGCCGCCACGGAAACGGCGTTGCTGGCAATCAATTCCGGCAGTGCTTGGTTGGTAGCGCTGCCGTCCCCCAACTGGCCATAAGCGTCGGATCCCATGGCCCACAGCGAGCTGTCACTTTTGATCACCAGGGAGTGCGAAGATCCCGCAGCCACAGAAACCATATTGCTCGTGATGAGTTCCGGCAGGAAAACATCCGAAGTGTTGCCATCTCCCAACTGGCCGAAATAATCAAATCCCATGGCAGATAGGGCCCCGCCGTTCTTAACAAACAGCGAATGAAAACCGCCTCCGGCAACGGCAATTACGTTGCTGGCAACCAATTCCGGCACCAGATGGTTGGTGGTGCTGCCATCCCCTAACTGGCCATAAACGTCATATCCCATTCCCCATAGGGAGCTGCCGTTCTTGACAAACAACGAATGATAATCACCTGCGGCAACGGAAACCACGTTGCTGGCAACCAATTCCGGCACCAGATGGTTGGTGGTGCTGCCATCTCCCAACTCGCCATAAGCGTTATATCCCATTCCCCACAACGTGCCGTCGTTCTTGACAAACAGTGAGCAACCACTGCCTGCGGCAACGGAAACCACGTTGTTGGCAATTAATTCCGGCACCAGATGGTTGGTGGTGCTGCCATCTCCCAACTGGCCATAAGCGTCATATCCCATTTCCCACAACGTGCCGTCGTTCTTGACAAACAACGAGTGAAAGTCGCCTGCAGCCATGGAAACCACGTTGCTGGCAATCAATTCTGGCACCAGATGGTTGGTGGTGCTGCCGTCCCCCAACTGGCCATAAGCATTATATCCCATCCCCCACAAGGTGCCGTCGTTCTTGACAAGCAGCGAATGATACTCACCTGCGGCGATGGACACCACGTTGCTGGCAATTAATTCCGGCACCAGATGGTTGGTGGTGCTGCCATCCCCTAACTCTCCATAAGCGTCATATCCCATCCCCCACAAGGTGCCATCGTTCTTGACAAACAACGAGTGATTGTAACCTGCCGCAGTGACATGGACGTTGCTGGCAATCAATTCCGGCACCAAATGGTCGGTCGTGCTGCCATCCCCCAACTCGCCGTCAGCGTTATACCCCATGGCCCATAAAGAACTATCGTTTCCGACAAACAAGGAATGATACAAGCCTGCCGCCACGGAAACCACATTGCTGGAAACCGATTCAGGCGTTGATTGGTAGCCCAGCCTGCCATCACCCAAAACACCTCCAAAGCTATATCCCCAGCCAAAAAGTCCCGGATTGCCTATGCTGATCGCTGCGGGCACACTGATAGCCATTCCATAAGCGTTCGTCGCCGCTACTGAGTAAATTCCGGAATTGGTGAAGCTGGCATTGGCAATGGTTAGAGGGTTGTTCGTGGCACCGACCAGCAGGCGACCATCCTTCAACCATTGATAGGCTGGCGACGGAAAGCCAATGGCCGTCGCGTTCAGGGTCAATGTCCCGCCAGTTGCCACAATTTGGCTCTGTGGTTGAACCGATATATGCGGCGGACCGTTGGTTTGAGCAGCGACAGAGAAGACTGTGGCCAGTAAAATCAAGGCAGCGCGCCATGTCACCGACTGTGCAAAATGGAAAATAGGCAAGGCTGCGAAAATTGGCTTTCGGAGGCAACAATCCATAAATTTCCATTTTCCGTCTATTCTGAACCTTATCAGTCTGTGAACAGCAAGGTTCAATGTCAAGAGAATTAACTCTCTTGATGATTCCCTGCAAAACATGGGACGCGGTATGATGGGCGCAGAATGCTCATTGATTGACAACAGGTTGCAAAACAAGCACTGATTCAGCAGCTTATTGTACGGCTCATTGTTTTTTCAGCTTGGCCGAGGCTGTGAGTTGTTGTATTTCAATCCGCAGCTACCGATGCGTCCAGAGCGAATCAAGCAAGTTGTCATTTCGACCGGATTGGTGATCGCCATGGCGGTCACCGGGTGGTTGGCGTTTAACAAGACCAAGTCAACCTCGCCACTTCCTCCACGGAATGGAATCTCGGCGAGTGGTTTGAATCCGGGCAGCAGCAACCCCATCGCATCCTCAGACACCAGGTTGACGTTTGACGGGAAATTAGGAGAGATTGCGGCAGGGCTGGTCAATGCCAATGACAAAGCCGGGCGAAGCCAGATGCTGGCGCGGTTACGGGAATTGCTTGCCACTGGCTCTACAAATGAAATTTCACAGGCGATCCGGGGACTGCTGGATTCCAAGATTGATGCGCCGACCGGTGAAGAATTCAAAATCAGCGACCACCGTTTTTTGTCGCAGGCGCCGACGTTACGTACGCTGTTGCTGGATTATCTCGGCCAGATCGACCCAGCCGCTGCGGCCCAATGCGCACGACTTATTCTGGCCGACAAGAATTCTCCCGATGAATGGGCTGTGGCTCTGCGCGATCTCGCTCTTGGTGATTCCAGTGCGGACGGTCACTTGTTGTTACAGCAAAAGATGGCTGAACTGCTGGGCTACCAACCATGGCAGCAGAACCCGTCCGTTGGTTATCTCGAAGCATTTGACGTTGCGGTCTATCTGGGCGGAACGAGCCTGGTTCCGGCTCTTGCGGATATGGTTCGGCAGCAGGATAATCCGGCCTTGGCGAACGCCGCTTATCTGGCACTCGACAGGCTGATCATCGCAGACCCGGCGGCGTTACTCGCCGCGCTGCTGGCGCAACCCAGTTTGATGCAAGGGCGGGAGCAAACCCGGGCCGATTATTTTGCGCGCGCCGACGTGCGCGATTCCCAACAGCGCTCGCTCGTCGAAAGCTATCTGCTCAATCCGCAAATGAGCGGCATTGAATTGCAACAATTCGCCAATGTCTTTCCGAACGGGAACTTCATGGTCTCTAACAACCTGCTCACGCCCAAACCGCTGATGGACCAGCCGACTCTGGCCGCCCGCGATGCCGCGTCTCTGCAAGCAGTCCAGGAATGGCTGGCGGACCCACGCTTCGCCAACATCCGTCCGCAGTTGCAAACCATTGCCTCGCGGCTTGCCGGGTTTGTCCAGGCTGGTGCGCATTAGTATTGAGCAATTGGCCAAGTTCGGTTGTTTTTCAAAAAATAAACTTTAACGTCGTCGTGAAGACCGGCTCGCGGGGAAGCTCGGTATAAGTGCTCAATGGATTGAGGTGATACCCGGCGCCCATCAGATTAAGAATCCCAACTTCAATTTCCAGGCGGCGATTCAAGCAGCGGTAACCGGCAAAAAGATTTTCCTGGAAAAAATCATCGCCGGGCAGGGCGGGGCTGTAACCGGAATTGTTCTGGCAATACCAATTCACCTCTGCGCGCGCGAAAAAACCCGTGGGAAAATTGAAGAGCAGGTAAACGCTGGCCTCCTGCAAATTTGCATGGTCGTGCTGGACGGCGGTGGACAGAGCGGCAACCGGCACGTTGGGCAGCAAATCTTTGTACGTCACTTGATCATAGGTGTAGCTGGCGCCGACGGACACCGTATCGGAAATGAGCTGGTTGAGGCTCACGTTTACCGAAGTTTCCTGATAGTCCAGATGTTCCGCAGTGAAACCGGGCAAATACGGCACGAGGTGGTTTACCAGCGTGTAATCGCCAATCGTGCGATCCACCTGGCTGTCCAGTTGTTCGACCTCCAAGCCGGCATAGGTGCGACTGGAGAATTTATAATCCAGCGCGCCGCCATAAATTTCATAAACCGGCGCGGCCACCGAGCCGGCGATGGACTCCGGGATCAGCGTGCGGAACGTCTGCGGGAATCCCGCCAATTCTGTCGGCTCAAGACGATAGCTTTCATCCAGGCTCACGCCTCCCAGGGACTTCGAATAAATCGCGCGCAACGTCATCTTGGGCATGACCTCCCAGACGGCGGCGGCTTTGGGGCCTAATTGGGAATGATGATCTTCGCCGGGAGTGAGCGGCGGATTGCGGAAGTTGCTGGGATACTTCATGTCCTCATACGTTGCCCCGGCGGTCAGCCACAACCGGTCCAGCGGCTCGACCGTCAGATAACCATATCCAGTGACGCGTTCGAATTCCGCACCGACGCTCATCTGGTCAATCGGACTGCGGAACACAAGCGGCACCAACCCAGGCGGGTTCGTGAAGGTGGTCTGCGTGTCGAAGGTCCCTGTTTGAAAACGCGTGCCGGCATTAACTGTCACCCGGTCCCATTGGGCAATCTGGTTCAATTCCGCCGTGTAAATTCCCAGTTTGCCCGTATAATCCACGCCGAAAGGTTCGGAATCGTGGCCAACAATACGGCCAAACGGGTCTTGTATCAGCAACAGTTGGTTCGCGCCCTGGTCGCTGATATCCTGTTCATTGCCCAGACGCCCCACCATCAGCAACGTGTGCATCCCCGGCCCCCATTCGTGATTCCACGCCGCAATCGCAATCGGTTCCTGATGTTCGTTAAATTGGTAATACGGCCTGGCCTCGTTTTGATTGTAATACTGGAAATTATCGCCGGAGTGATAATCCTCGTACTTGATCAACGCCATGGCTGTGTCGCTGGGCGTAATCTGCTGTTTGAGCGTTGTGTACCATTCAATGTCATCAAGCTCGTTGTTGATGCGTACGCCGTCGTTGTGCTGATAGTCGAGGTCAAAAGCATAACCCGTGTTGCCAAAAGTGCCATACTGCGAGACCAGTTCGGTGTAGGAACCGTCGCTCCGCACGGTTGTGGAATTTGCCATGCCGAAACCGTCCGACGCGAACAGCTTGGAGTATTCCTGTTGCGAAACATTTTGCGCCAACTGCCCCCCGCCCACAGGTGACAACAGGTTGGCGAGCAACAGTTCGTTGAACCAGACGGTTTCGTAGCGAAGATTGAAGCGCGTCGGATCGCGCAAGGCGTCGTAGCTTTGTGACAGGAACAGGTGCGCGGAGTAGTTGTCGTAATCCTCGGTGACGCCTTTGGCGGCTTCGCGCACGCTCACATCGGTCATGCCGTCGTCCCGATAAACCGAAGCTAGATTGGCGCTGCGCACCGCTTGGTCCTGGTCCAGCAGGGGCTGGGAACGATACACCGAGCGGTTGCTGTTAAGTTCCTCAGATTTTTCCAAATCCGAGACGGCATCATTGATGCGGTTCTCCTGCTGCCTCAATAGCGCCAAGTAAAGCCAGCCAGTGGGGTCGCTGGGGTCCAAGCGGAGCGCCCGTGCCATTTCCCGATCGGCCAATTCCATTCGGCCCGCGTCCGCAAATGCCTTGCCCAAATAGCTGTGGAGAATGGCTCGTTGCGGTTCGAGCGCGGCGGCCACGAGCAGGTCGTGACGGCCCGCCGCCGTATTGCCGCTGCGGATGCGGCACAGGCCGCGCCCTAGCCAGGCGTTGCCCAGTGACCCATCCGCGGCGATTGCCCGGTCAAACCATTCCGTCGCGGTACCGATGTGATTTTGCGCGGCGAGCAAAAAGCCTTTCAACGCCAGCGCCTGCGCATTTCGAGGTGACAGTTCCAAGCTCTTGTCCAAAGCCAGCCCGGCTTCTTTCACGCGGCCAAAGCCAAACTCCAGCTCCGCCACCCGCTCCCAAGCAAAGCCAAACTCCGGCGATACCACCGTGGCGCGCCGGGCCAGTGCTAAGGCCGACCTCAGCGATGGCTCGCCCGTGGCACGGGATTGCTCGTAATACGAGGCCGCCAGCAGTTCCGTCGCCAGTTCAGGCTTGCGAGTTTGAGGAATGGATTCTCGTTTGACCGCGGAGATGAGGGTGCGCAGCGATTCTGCCAACGGCTCCAGTGCTTTGTCCCCCGAGAGTGTGGCCAATTCAGATTGGCATTCCTCCACCTCTCCCACCGATAGCAGCAGCGCAGCGTGATAAATCCTTTCTGAATCAGGCCCCGGTTTTCGCGACGCCGGATAATTCTTCAGCGCCTCGAGCAAGTCGCCCGACCCGTAGGCCTTCAGTGAAGCCGTTAATTCTGCGGGTTGATTCCTAATCCAATTCAGGTCTTTCAAATCCAGCACGCCGGGATAATAAAAACACCACTGCAACAAATTGTTGGCGATGAAGCCGGGCGTGCGGACGGGCGGTTGGCCTGGTTCAATTACGGCCTCTTGGTCATTTGTCAGAGTCAAACCGCCTTTGGCATTGCTAAAGCGAATCTTTCCATCGATCACCGCCAGCAGAACACGCTCCCCACCGGTCGGCCCAAGGGCTCTGGCCAGAAATTCCGTGCCCTCGACACTGGCCGTTGCACCGTGAATAAGTGCTTTGATTCGACTAGGCTGGTTACGATGAAAAAAGGAAAACATGCCTCGTATCAGGTTCAACGAGGGAAGGGAACCAGGTTGGTCGGGTGGCAGAATCTCCAATTGCGTCAGCGCCGCAACCGACACGATGCTTTGGTCGGACCATTGGAGCGTAAGCCGGCTTCGCTCGCCGACGCGCAATTTGTCCCCCGGATGCAATGGCTGGTTGGTGACCGTCAGTACCCACGTTTGCGCGCCGGCGGGCATGATCTCGGCGGTGCCTTCGATAGCAATGATACGAATTTCATCGGCCACCGATGTTCCCGCCGACGGCTGTGCATGCAACTCAAGAACCCAAAGCGCAGCCCACACGACAAAAGGCAAGCACCATGCGCAACCACGATTTTCCCGCAATGAGTTCATCCCAGAATAATTCCTCTCTGATGCGATTCGCGCCTTCTTACATCTTTCCTTGTCCTCAATCAAGCAAATTAGGTGCAGCAAATCAGGAGTAGCGGCGAAGGCGCCGTGACATTGTGATGCCCTTGATCTTTCGCTTGCGTTGCGAGGGCTACGAAGGCGAAGGCGTTTATTCAGTGTTGCAAGGAAGGATCCTTGGTTATTTGCTGAAGGTCACGGAGCATTTCTTCCGCGGATTGATAGCGCCTGGCCAGATCCGCTTGACAGGCTCTAAGCACGACGGAGTACAACTTGGCGAAGTCGTCATCGGGGCTTTTCCCAATACACCCAGGGCCGGTTTGTGAGAACTGTCCCGGCTCGCAGCCGGTACTAATAACGTGGAGCACCATCCCCAGGGAATAAATATCTGCTTGCACAGTGCCGGGCTGCTCGCTCTGTGGCGGCATGTAGCCGGGCGTGCCCACCAGGGTGTGAATCTGATCGGCAGGGCGGATATTGGCCACCAGACCGATGTCTGCCAGTTTGGGAAAGCTTCCGACAAAGATGACATTCGCCGGTTTGATGTCCCGGTGGGTCAATCCTTGACGGTGCAGAAAGTTCAAAGCATCGGCCAGCACTGTGATAATCCGCAGGCATTCAAGGATGGGCAGGCGGCGTTGATACGCCTGTTTACGGTAGTTCTCCAAATCGCGTGGTTTGTATAGCCTGGGCTGAGCCTCCCACCCTGGCGATTGCGCGTCGCCCAGTTCCATGACGTAATAGAAATATCCCTCCGGCTTCATTTTACTAACCAGATCAATCCGTAGAAGACCGGCATGTTTCTCGGAAACGGGCTTATAACGCTGCACTCCTTTGAACTCGGCTTCATAAGGCCCCGAATCGTCACCAAACTTGGAGGCATAGACTGCTTTAAGCGCCTGCCACTGGCCGATGGCATTGCGCACAATCCAAACGGTGCCAAAGCTGCCACGTCCGATTGGAGGTTGGATAATTTCAAATTCCGGCGTATCCGGCAGTGGCTGTTCAGCCTGATTCAAAACCGCCGTACCATGCGGCCCCTCAAGTTTCGGGGCAACAACGTTTTTCGGGCCGATTGCCGGCGACGCTTTGGCCGGGGAATTTCCCGAAGGCGTGCCGTCTTTCAGCCTGAGGCCCACCGCGTTCACCAAATTCGCGATGTGTGGTTTCAATGGCGGTGTAAATGCGTCAAGCCATTGGCGGTTACCTAGGTTGTACTCGAGTGCTTTGGCGGGGGTGACGTTTTCGATGCGAAATGTTATGATGTATTTACGCTTGCTCATGGCCCGTTCAACTTCGCTGCGAATGTGTGGAGACTCATTTGCTGCTCTCGAGAAAATGAGCACCATGACTCTACACTCTTCAATTGCGCTTAATATGGCCTCCCCATACTCCGCTCCCGCCAAGACATCCCGGCTCGCAATCCAGCAGGAGATCCTAGCCGCCTCGAGCGCGGCGCAAATCGCTTTTGCCACTTCGTCATCGCCCGACGCGTGGCTTATAAAGACGTCCCTATCTTCGCCAACATCGAGCCGCGCTGGTTCGACCGCACGCGACTTGAGCACAGGCGTCTTGGATATTGGAGTCGGTGGGGGCTTGATGGGAACGAAGGCCCAAATCACGGCGCATGGAACCTGTCCCCCGGCCGCAATCAGCCAAGGAAACCAATAATTGCTGAAATAACTTAAAAGGACTGCGGCCAGCATGAACAACAGCGCGCTGGCCAAACCCGACATCAAGGCGATTCTTCTGTCAAACAAAGGCAAAGCAGCACCCAGTACAATGCCGATGAGCACCAGCATCAGGGCTTCCGCAGGCCAATTAAGCCGGCGCAAGGCGTCGCCATTCATCAAGTTCAAATACAAAGTCGCCATGATTTCCACGCCACCCACCGTCTCACTAGTCCAATTATAATGCGGTGTCCGAAATTCATCGCGTTCGCCGTCCGGCAGAGGGGTTCGCGGCTCTGTGCCAATAAAAACAACTTTGTCCCGAAAATAGCCTGGAGCCTTGGTCAACGCGACATTGTAGCTCAAAGTCGTGACGGATTTTTCAAAATTGTAGTACCGCACCCATCGTTTGACTGGTGTGCTGTCCAGACGCGCGCCGCTGATTTTTGCCGCAGTCCACGCCAGGCTCGGGTAAGGTCCAGGACTCGGGAATGGCCAGTGCCGCCGAACGATGAAATCCTGATCGGGATCAAGCCAAGCCACGCCCCAATTGGTCTTGCCAGCGGCCAGGATGGCATCATGAGGCAATGCGGGCCGGGCCGCTTCCAGACCGGGTTGCGCCAGACTGGCCTGTTCGGCAGCCAGGACGACATTTCCAAGTCTGGCCATTGCTGATGACAATGCCTTGTCAACGGCAGAATTGGTCACCGTCCTGAAGAAAATATCCATCACGACCAATTGGCATCCATCATCCGCCAATTTATTCAACAAATCGGCATGCAGTTTCCGGTCCCAAGGCACGTCACGCGACTGTCCCAACGCTGCATAAGCTTCGTTGTCCATTAAAACAAGGACCACTCGATTGGTTACGGCGCGGGAACCGAAACGAAATAGATTGTCGTAGCTGGCCCGGGTCCATGAGTCGCCCCACGAACAGAATAAAAGCAGCAGCCCGCACACTGCCGACAAAGCCGCGCCGGCAACTGGGCGAAAGAATTTATGCTCGCTAACGCTTTGAATGGTCATTCCACGGTGTGCCCGACCGTGAGGCCGAGATTAGTTCCCGAACGGCAAAATGACCAGCCTTTTCCAGTTTAGAGCCTTTTACGGCGGGCCAATTACGACCCGCGATTATTGAAGCCGTCGAAAGCAGATGTGGCTTAATAGACCCTGCCAGTAAAGCGGGTGAACGAGTGCCATTCGATCACTTCGCGCAGCAGCACCTCTTCTGTTTCACTCGCAATCCGAATCAGGCCACTCCACGTTTTGACTGCGCTCAGTCTCTTCGTCGAGTTTTCCAGAAAGGGGATTATTTCACGGTACCGCTCGGCACGGCGGGCGTACCCGTGCGTTATTATGATTGAAATGAGCGCAGCGCTCAAAAGTGGCAGTGTCAGCGAGAGGAACTTGGAAAGTTTAAAAGGCAGACCGTCCACATGCCAGACCGCAAGGCCAAGAACCGTGGCAGTCAGCAAAGCTGCTGCCGCCGTGCAACAGAGAACAAAGATTTGCAGCCGGGCGTGGGCACGCTGAGCCTTTTCGGCCCATTGTGAGAAGTAATCAAGCTGGCTGCGAAGACGATGCGTCAGATAATCGTCGCAGGCCCCTTTTAGCGATGCGGGCCTGTTTCCATCCAGCGCCTGGAGAATCCCAAGATTTTTGCAAATCGCTTCGAAGCCATGAACCGCGATGTTGACTGCTCCGCCAAGCTGGCTGCGGAACCCCCAAGTTGCCAGATATGACCGGCAGATTTCGGCCTCAATACGGAGGCGCAGCCATTCGCCATGCTTTCGGTGATGCATCCCGGCTAAAACAAATGCCGTCGCCAGCAATGCCAGCTCAGATGCCAACAGGAAAAATTCTGGGACAGATTCCAACCCAAAGGTCGTGGTGCTCAGGCCCACTGAAGACGCGGCTAAGTGCAACCAGATAAGTCTTTGCATCAAGCGCCTCGTCTGGGGACCACGACGCGCGGCTGTCTCATCAATTTTCAAAAAATACTTTTGCACTATCTCGCGGGGTGTGCCGGGCAGGCTTAAGTCGCTATCTGTGCCTTTGGGCTGGGATAACTTTTCGAACCCTTCTCTTTTTACTTCCTGTGTGTCCGGATGGATCCAAATCAATGGCTTTGACATCGTCCGTGCGAAAGCCACTGCATCACCGGTTCCACCCATGCCTGCCGCTGGCTGCCCATCCCAAACCACCAGCACCACATCCGCTTGTTCAATGGTTCGTTCAGCCACCTCCCAGTAACCTTCATTCCCAGGGGCCGAGATCTCCTCCACCTCGAGGGCACTTTTTAGCTGTTTAGAGACGCGCTCCCAGTCCGTCGAGGAGAAGTCCTTGGCAAACCGTTCGCGCGGGAACGGCAGAATGATTAAATAAGGGATGTTCCTCCTGTTTACCTCCTCCAAAAAAAGGCTGTCCGCTCCGTTGGCAGCGGAGGAAATAGTCGTCAGCCGCCGGAAAGTGGACGCCAACCGGTCCAATTCATCTCCGATTTTGGCTGCAATCAACTCGGCTGTGCCAATGTCTCGGTGTCCAGCGAATCCAACGACGAGCCACTCTGGCAATTCAGGCGGTTTTGGCGGCATGTTCGACAACGATTTCTTCTGACCCACAATAAGCAAGGAGTGCCTTTATCGCTTTGGACCTAAAGTCATGAGCACGAGCATATCGCCTCTGAGTTGAATTGTCCAGCACCGTTCGATGTCCCCGCCGTAACAAACTCCAATCGCAACATTGTGCCAACGTTCACTGTTAATCGCTGATTGCCTTTAAACTCAGGGCATAGCAGCTCAATGACCAAAACGTCCTAAATGCCTCTTTTGCCATTGGGGCCTGAAAGCCAAGCTAGTCATCCCGTCACCGGCAGCGGCGGCGTGGCACCCCCGCCCTTTCGTCCACCGTCTGTCTGTCCAATATCATATTTAAGCGCGGATGGACGGACGGACGGAAACGGGCCCGTTCGGAAAAACCACCAAGCGAAACCGCGCACAGATGAACACGCTCGTACTATCAATCTTAACGCGCCGTGAAACCTGCCATGAAAAAAATTTGAGTTTCTTGCCGCTGTGCTTGCGACCCCGATTTCCCCGGCTCTGTGCCACGCCCAATCAGTCTTACTCGATTGACTGTTATAAATTGGTGGCGGCACCAGTACCAGCGGAGCGTATTCCCTCAGCGGCACCATAGGCCAGCGGATGCGGTCGGACGGCTGGACAACGAGTGGTTACAACATCTCCACCATCAGGGGCACAAACAGCATCACTATTGTTCACCCTTTAGGAAAACTTTTTTAGATCGAAACAGTGAGCAGGTCTAAGTTTCTTTGGTGAACCGGACTCGAAAGATTCTCAAAGACGCCGGATCACGAAAGCAACTAGTTTGATATAACCTCACACTGCTGGAGGCGTTTCAGGAACATGTTGCCAGGCTTTGTACGACCGCGTTCCCAATTCTTTAGTGTCCCCAAACTGACGCCAAGTCTTGTGACCAGTTGCTTTCGCGTAAGTTTGGCTTTACGCCGGCATTCAACGAGTTTTTTTCGAAACCGGCCGGTTGTCTTGGCAGGATGGTAAATTCACCCTTACGCCCCCGATCAAAAGTTAGCAATAAGGGTTCAGAAAGAAGCCCTTTCGCACCCTTTGTGCTTGAAAAAATGTTGCTTATTGAGTTTTGAAAAGTGAGCCTGCGGCACATGAAATCGCTTACTGAACGCCTCTGGTTTGAAGTCCCCGGCCGCCGGGGTTTCGTCAACATCACCTCAACCGTCGAAGACCTTGTCAAAAAAAGCGGCGTCAAGGAAGGCCTCTGCCTCGTCAACGCCATGCACATCACACCGTGCGTTGCCCATTTGCCATTTCTTCGAAAGATGGCACATAGCAAAGGTTTAGCGTGATTTCGCCTTGGCCGACGACGATGTTTTTTACCAGCAATTCGACGACTTTCCGCCGCTCATCGTGATTCATCTTGGGCCAGCGGGAATGGAAATCCCGCCCTTCCGCCATGATGTATTCGCTCGAAAACCCGTCCACTTTCAGCACGTCCACTTCGGCTTCCACGCGAGGGATGTCCGCCTCGATTTGCTTCTTCCGGGCGTCAAGCGGCTGGAAGATTTCTTTGAACTGCTCCACCGTCAAACCGTTCTTCAAATACAGTTGGTAGGTCTGCTCGGCCTGCTGCTTCACCTTCTCAAAATCGCTCCGTAGGGTGGCAAGAAGTTGCTGTTTCTCGCCAATCGAACTGTTGGCCGACGTAAGATATGTCGCCACTTTGTCAGGCGATACGAGGTAGCCTTTCAATTCATCAACGAATAGCACCGACAAATCCTCAATGGGGATTTTATTCCGGCAGCCAGTGCATACGTATTTCGGGCTGTTGCTCGGCACATACATTTTCTTGCCGCACTGGCAAAAGACAAAGCCTGCGAACAACTGCGTGACGCGCTTGGTCGGGCGGGCGAGTTTTGTCTTGCGGGCCTCCAGGTTGAGATTGCACCGCTGCCAAAGCTCTTCTGAAACATGAAACAAGGGCCTCAACGGGCGTAAGAATCCAGTCGTGTTCCGGCTTGAACGCCCATGGCTTGTTGTTGGCGACGCGCCGGGTGAAGTTGGCGCGATGAACGCCCTTTGCCGTGGTGTCGCGGATGAGCCGGTCAACTGACGTATCAGACCACTTGGAACCGTCGCGTGTCCGCAAGCCGCGCTCATTAAGCAACCGGGCGACAGTCTTTTTTCTGCCATGCTTGTCAAACAACTCATACATGAGCCGACGAACCGGCGCTTCGTCGGGATGAGTTTGGAGCTTTTTGTCTTTCCAGACGTAGCCATAGGGGGACTTGCCGTTTAAGGGCTTGCCGAGCTTGGCGCGGACGGATATGGAGGCGCGAACGCGGTCGGCGATTTCCTCGCGTTCCCACTGCGCCATCACGGCCACCATGTTGTAAAACAATCGTCCTGACGGGGTGCCGGTGTCGATGTTCTCCTGAAGCGAGATCAAGTCGGCGTTGTTCTCGCGGAAAAAATCCGAGAAATCCATGAGTTCGCGGGCGTTGCGGGTCAACCGCGCGAGCTTTGAGAAGATGAGGCCGGTGATATGCCCGCGCCGGATATCTTCAAGCATCCGCTTTGCTTCGGGATGTTCCATGACGGCTTTGCCGCTCACCCCCGCCAAGTCATACACTTCGCGGACATTCCACTCTCTTGCGGCCGCAAAATGCCGTGCACGGGTTTCATGGTGCTTGGGGCTGTCGCCTTGCGCCTGTTCTTCGGTTGAAACGCGAATCCAGATGCCGACATCTTTTGCCGGCCCGTTGCGGGCACTATTGTCCTTCATAACACTATTTCATATCAAAAACACAACTGCGCCTCAAGATAAAAGTTGGCTTTTTACCTAACTATTTTACACTGCGTTCGTGTCAAATAAACGGATGTATTCCGAAAGCGATCTGGCCGCGCTTGCCAAGCGATTCCGCTCGGAATCCGGCATGACCAAGGCCGAAATGGCGCGAAAATTGAAAGCTTCAAGGCCATCGGTGCAACAGGCTGAAGAAAACCCCGACCAAAGCCTTACCAAGCTGCGCATCCGCATCATCGAAGCGTGCTCGACCTTCAAAATTTCCGGCCCGGCGTTCTGGCTGGTGCAAAAAAAGCGATAGCTCATAGCATCATCCGCGCTTCATGGACTCCCCCATAATGCGGATTGCTTCGTCGTCGCGTGTTCTTTGTTCTTGGGGCGTCATTGTTGCTACCTGTCGTTTGACGCGGTAGCCCCGGCGTACTTCCGTCGCATCGGCAGGCTTCGGCTTCGTCGTGGGCGCACTTTTCAAATACGCAATGAACTGGTCTGGCTGGAAAAACTCGACTCGTGCCGCCAGCTCTACGCCGAAACATCCTGAAACGGCGGCAGCAATCTTTTGCAACCGTTCCTCGTCCAAACAAATCACCGCCACTTTTTGCAACCCCGCTTTCAGGCACTTCGCGACATTACCGACTTCGTGGTCAATGGTTGTACTCACAGAAATCTCACATGCGATGGTTTGATTGCCTCGTTCTAGCCACAAATCCACGCTGCCTTGCCCGTCCAATACCGGCTTTTCAATGATGCTGCGGAAGCCAAAATTTTCCGCCGTTTCTTTGATGCGTTTCTGAATGGCTTGGTGTTGCGCGCCACCCCGGCCCAAATCGCGAGGTGCCGGCGGCGCATAGCCACCATCTGGTGGTTTGACTTCGGCCTTGGCTGGCGGGGTTACCTTCGGAATTTCGGAAAGCTTCGGCGGTTCCGCAACTAGCGGCGATTCGGAAATGACGGGAGCCGCCGGTGAGACTGACGGCTTGGGTTCTAGCCTAGCCGGTGGGGAAGCGGGCGATTGATTGTCTGGCGGTGGCGTTCTCGACTGCGCAAGCATGGCCTCCACATCAGCGCGTAGCATGGCATATTTTCCTCTCGAAAACGTGATGACTTCCTGCCGTCGCGCCCTGGCCGCGTTCTCATCCGGCTCGTTGGGAAGCGGGACAGCCAAATTGAAATCAAAATCGCTGCGCTCAACACGGCAAATCGCCTGCCCGGTTTCCAGATTCCGCAAGTCCTTGGACTCGAAATATGAAAAGCCTTCGGCCAATTTCTTGGCGTCATCGTCGCCAACTCTGAACACAATTCGTGTATATGGATGCGTCAAGACCGCACTGGCAACTTCGGGACTGCGCTGCAACTGGTGCAACTCGTGATGGGCGAGTGTCAACCCGATGCGATACTTTCGCGCTCCTGACAAAATCTCCGCCATGCTCGGGGTAATGAAATTGGCGAATTCGTCTATGACGATGTTAAACATCCTTCGCGCTTCGATCCGCTGCGCCTGCCGGCTCATGGCGATCTGCTGAAACTTGGATACGAGCAATGTGCCAAGCAGATATGAATTCTCCCGGCCTAACAATCCTTCCGGCAGTTTCGCCAGAAGGATTTTGCCGGTGTCCATGATGTGCCCGAAGTCCAGTTTGTTCTCTGGCTGCGATACCATGTAACGGATGGGCTTCTGCGCAAGGAATGCGTCCAGCCGCGTCAGAATGGAGCCGATGGACTTGTTGCCGGCCAACAGCGGGAAATTCTTTTGCCAGTAATACACCACTTCCGAATCCCTCACCGTTTTCAGGAATTCGTTCCGATATGGGGGTTCAAGGAGGAACCGCCGCAAATCCGCGATGGTGCCGCCCCGGTCACTTTCAAGGAAAGCGAGAATGGCGTTTTGCAAAACACTGTTCATCTGGTCGCCCCAGGACGTGCTCAACCTCTGAAACACGGCAACCAAATCGGATGCCAGCAGATTCTTTTCGAGACTGCTGTGCGCCGACAGGATGTTAAAACCGACGGCGTATTCCTCGTCTGCCGGGTCCACCAATACCACGTCACTGATACGGGATTCGGGGATGACGCCTAAAACGCGCTCAATCAAATCGCCGTGCGGATCGAGGACGGCAATGCCTTCGCCGTTTTCGATGCTTTGCCGGATGATATTAAAAAGCAGCGTGCTTTTGCCTGTGCCGCTGGCACCGATGATGTGGCAGTGATGCACCCGCTGTTCCGGGGACAGGCGAACTTCAACCGTTTCACCCGCGTGTTCATTACCACCAAGCAGCAAGCCGCTACCGAGGCGGACAATCGCCGGTGCTGCCTTCGTCTTGGTTGTCTGTCGCTGGAATACCGGCGAACGGACTACTGACGAAGGCAAATGCACAAAGCCGGTCAACTCGTCGTTGTTAAGCAACATTCCGGTTCGCCTTGTCTGCCTGCGTAATACGTCCTCAATGTGTTCTGCGAAAGGGTAATCGTCATTGTGAAGCGGGATGAGAGCATTGCCATTGGGATGGGTGAACACGCGGAGCGATCCGGCTAGGTCGCCTGCTAGTTGTAGCGCCCGGTCAAAGTCTTTAGCGCATACCATGATCCGAACCACGGCGGCATACAATGGTTTGGCAACCTTGTTTTCCGCCGCGCTCGCGAGTTTTGGCGTGTCCACAAAGAACGGTTTGCCATCATGTCGCATCACGGATTGCACGATGTTTTCCGGCCACGGATGTCTCACCGGCTGCCAGAGAACTTGAAACAAGCCAAGCTCGCCCGGCTGCAACTCCGCCAAAGCGCCGATGATGCCGATGAAAGGGTCAAGCTTGCCGCTGGCAAGCGGAAACATGAATTCGCGTTCAAGGCCGAATTCGACGGCCAACATTTCATCGCCCGTCGTGGCATTCCAGGCCGATTCCAAATTGTTTTCAACCGGGACAAACACAGCTTCGGGAAAGAACGCCTGCAACTGTCGGCGGACAAGCGGGGCATCGGATGCACCGGCAGCGAACTGCGCCGAAACTTTCTTGTGCGTACCGAGCAATTCAAATGCGATGGGTTCACCACACAAGGAAAGATTTAAAAGGAACTGTTCAAATGCTTCCCGCGAAACGTCAAGTTTGTCCGGGAGCGATGCCTGGAATTCAATCAATGAACCCCGCACTAGTGGCGTTGGTTTCGGTTCTCTTGCGGGTTTGGGTTCAACCAATGCTGGTATTGGCTCGGTGCTTAACTTCCGGCTTAATTTCTGGACGAACGAACTTAAAGGCGTGGGCTTTCGTCCGTCATCTATGGCCGCTGTCGGGGGTTGATAATGGCCGGCAAAGGGAACAAAAGGCGGTTCGGGAGAGACGGGTTCGGGAAAGACCTGCCAGCCGCGTCCGCGCAATTCCCAGCGATGGAACTGATCGCTCAATTGTTCGTCGAGCCGGGACATGGCGCGTCACTCCTTTTGCCGGGGCAATGGCACCAACGTTGGCTTGTATAGCTCACCCAAGATGGGGCTGTATTCGTTGAACCGAATCAGTTTGATACCCTTGGCCCCGGTCACTTCCTCCGCCTTCGCCTTCACCACGGCATTGACCGTATCGCAGTACATGATCCGGGTGTCCTCACGGTAATAGGTTTCCTTGCGAAACCATGCTTCATATATCGCGCCGATGATGGGCGTTTTGATGAGCGTTGCATCCAGGTCTTTCAAGCCCATTGCCACGGCGTTGCGCATGACATATATGGCGGTTATGATGAGAACCACAAGCAAGACGGGAAAAAGGATTATGCCAAGCAGTCCAAACACCTTGCCAAAAATGACGAGTCCCCAAAAACCGATGGCGCATAAGCCAGTGACCAACGCCAAAAATTCCCATAATTTGACCACGGCAGGAATTTGGGCGAAACGGCACGAAAAGAAATATGCCGTGCCAAATGGTGCGGCACAAATATCAAACACCAATCGTTCGCGGGTCATCCGCAGATATTCTCGCTTGGCGGACATCACACCGCCCTCGGTGAAATCTACGCTGGCGATGTCGAGGCCGGGCATCTTTCGTTCCTTTAATTCCTGTTCGACAGCTTCGTAGAATTCCTTGGCGGACAGGGTGAAGCCGGGAACGAGCGCATACCAGTGTTCCATCACCTCCACTTTTTTTGGCCCAAAAATTCCGAACATATTTTCCCTTTTCCCTATGGTTATTTGGTCTTGCGCGGCAAGATTAACAACGCCGCCCCACAGATCAACGAAAGAAATGCGCCGTATGTCAGGACGTGGAACAGGTCACTGCCGATTTTGTAATACCAGTATGCGCCAACGCAAAATGGAAGAACACCGGTCAGGCGCGCAGCTATATGCTGACTGGCCTTAGCGAATCCGGCAACGATGGTAATCACGCAAAATATCGGAATGAACCACAAGAGCCGCTGTTCGTCGCCTAACTTTTGCAGGTCAAAGCCCGAGAGATTGGCACCAAAAATCTGCGCCCACGGCAGAAAGAAGCTGACGCCGAAAACGGCTGCACAAAGGTTGATGAGATATGTTCGGGTGAGGCTGACAGTTTGGTTTTCCGGCGCGATAGCGACTGGCGCTGATTCCGATTTCGGTTTGATTGTGATTTCGTCGGCCATAGTAATTCTCTGTGGTTAATGGTTTACAGTGAACAACTTTCCCGTCCCTTAGAAGTCCCCGAACGGCAGACATGATGGGAAACGCGAACAGATTAGCATTGAAAAACCCAAGCGTCAATCCAGAAAACAGGATGCTAATTATCTCTGCTGCAAGTGTCGGCGAATCTATAGGTTATGCCGCGGCGGGATATTTCGTAATCGCCGGGACAGCAAATGATTTTGGGCATTTGACTAGCACCTGAAAAAAATTGTAAAATCTATCCGCCGTGACATTCATGGCAATTTTATGCTGGGCATCCTTGTGATAGGAATTCCGCTGTTGATTTACGTCATTGGCGCGCTGTCAGTTGCGAAAAGGGATTTGACACACCCTGACGATTTTTTCGTCGCCTATAAAAAGGTAGGGGTCACGGCTTTTTCAAGTTCCTCAATCGCCTACGCCTTTCAAGTTAGCACCATATACCCGTTCCTGCTTTGGGGCGCACAAAATTTTTATTTTGTTCCAGCAGTGAACACGATTTGCTGGGGTTTGGGCATTTTTCTGTTTTATCTCTGCTTCAACCGCTATAAACGTTTCATCGGCCAAGACGTAACCCTGCACGGCTTTTTAGGACAGCAGTACGGGCCTAGCGTGCGCGTGGTTGCTTCATACCTTACAATGATTGGTTTTCTTGGATTCGCGGTTGCGGAAACTTACTTTGGATCAAAAGTTCTCCTTTCTGTTGTTGAAAACAAGAACATATTTTATGCGATTATTTCCGTTACGCTGCTATTTGTTTTCGGATACATTGCCTACGGCGGACAAATGAGCTCCATCCGCACTGATCAACTGCAACTAATCATATCCTATGCAGGTGTATTTGGAATTATGCTTTATTTCTTTTACTTACTGGCGGCTACGAGAGCCAATACATCTGGGGCAACCACCTTGCGATAGCCATTCTGGTGAAGTTTGATGACATCGAAGAAGCCTTCAACGATCACCAACGGTTTGTCCGTCGATTCTTTGATTACCCGGTCCAGGTTGAACACCTCCTGCGACTTTTTGAAACCCGCAGGAATTTTATATTTCGGCGTGTCTTCATCGGGTGGCTTGCCCGGCCAGCGTCCGGCGTAGGCAACCAATTCACCTTTGATATTGTGAATCGGAATGACAATGTGACCAACCATCATGCCTCGTTCTCCGGTGAAATAACCGAGGCCGAAATCAATGATGGTTTCCTGTGTCAGCCCGCGTTCCTGGGTGAGATACGGATGCTCCCGCTGCAACTTGTCCAACCGGAATTTCAGCGCCGGATTTGGCTTGTTATCGTCGGGTGCGGGCGGGGGTGCCGGTGTGGATTTAACGGCGGCTTTCGGTGCCGCTGCTTTTTCCTCCGCGCTGGCATCGTCGCCTTTGACTTCGTCAATGGGGATGCCAAACCTTTCACACGCTTTAAGGGCCGCATCGTGAATGGACAGATTTTCCATCCGGCAAATGAAATCGAGGGTGTTGCCGCCGTGTTTGCACTCGCTGAAACAATTCCAGATGTTCTTTTCAGTATCCACCCGGAACTGTGTTTTGTTGGTGCCTTTGTGAATAGGGCACGGGCCAGACAGGCTGTGACCACTGCGTTTGAAGGTGTCGAGCAGTTTGTAATGCTGCAATACCTGTTCCATCGTCAATCGGGAACGGATGTCCCGGAAATCGACGAAAGGTTTCTTTTCTTTGGGCATGGGACGATCTCCTTTGAAGGTTCAATGTGCGGCTCGGGAATCGGGCCGCATCCAATGGACGATGATACCATGTCGAGCCAAAAATCCTTTGATGTGGAAAACTCAATCAAGCAAACAGTCGATTCACCACCACGCGGTCTGCAATCCACTGTGTTTTGACTTCACCCCCCGGAGAGGTCAGCTACAATTGCCTACGAGTGCCAGGTGAATGACTGGGTGTTTTGACTTCACCCCCCGGAGAGGTCAGCTACAATTTCGTACAGCCAGATACAATACGATTTATAGTTTTGACTTCACCCCCCGGAGAGGTCAGCTACAATTCAGCCAATATATGAGTGCGCGCATCATTGGTTTTGACTTCACCCCCCGGAGAGGTCAGCTACAATCTTGGCCAGGGTCGTTCAATGCGCGAACACGTTTTGACTTCACCCCCCGGAGAGGTCAGCTACAATAATATTGCCGATCACCTGCACCTCTATGTGGTTTTGACTTCACCCCCCGGAGAGGTCAGCTACAATGAGGGAATTTTTCTCAACACTTCCGGCCAGGTTTTGACTTCACCCCCCGGAGAGGTCAGCTACAATATATTTGCTAGAAGAATGTACAAAGATGTCGTTTTGACTTCACCCCCCGGAGAGGTCAGCTACAATCATTACAGCGGGCGTATTTACTAACCAGAAGTTTTGACTTCACCCCCCGGAGAGGTCAGCTACAATGCGCATCTATTTTATTGAATCCAGCACCGTGTTTTGACTTCACCCCCCGGAGAGGTCAGCTACAATCTGCGCTCACCAATATGTACCGTATGACACGTTTTGACTTCACCCCCCGGAGAGGTCAGCTACAATACATATTAGACAGTAGCTTATGGACACACTGTTTTGACTTCACCCCCCGGAGAGGTCAGCTACAATTTCACATTCTGAGCAACCACAAGTAACGCAGTTTTGACTTCACCCCCCGGAGAGGTCAGCTACAATCTATTTACTTTTTGGTGATTATCCCTTCAGTTTTGACTTCACCCCCCGGAGAGGTCAGCTACAATCACGATTTCCGCCCGGCTTAATGAGAAGCGGTTTTGACTTCACCCCCCGGAGAGGTCAGCTACAATCGCCGCGTGGCGAAGTGCAACCAGCTCGACGTTTTGACTTCACCCCCCGGAGAGGTCAGCTACAATAACCGTCACCCGGCCGGCTGTGAGGTCGAAGTTTTGACTTCACCCCCCGGAGAGGTCAGCTACAATAACAGTGTTCCTATCGGCATTCCTTTTTCGGTTTTGACTTCACCCCCCGGAGAGGTCAGCTACAATAGGAGTCGGCGACACCGCCTTTAATCAGCTGTTTTGACTTCACCCCCCGGAGAGGTCAGCTACAATTCTGAGGCCGCCGTCCGTCGTGCCATGCAGGTTTTGACTTCACCCCCCGGAGAGGTCAGCTACAATCGCGGAAGTGTCTCCCCCTGGGGGAAAGGGGTTTTGACTTCACCCCCCGGAGAGGTCAGCTACAATTAGCGGATGTTTTGTCCACTTCACCATCGCGTTTTGACTTCACCCCCCGGAGAGGTCAGCTACAATAATTTAAATAATGGGAAGACGCCCCGCGTCGTTTTGACTTCACCCCCCGGAGAGGTCAGCTACAATCCCAACCAGCCCACTGTTGCGCCCATTCCGGTTTTGACTTCACCCCCCGGAGAGGTCAGCTACAATTTTATTGGTCAGCGGCAACCAAACGAATCAGTTTTGACTTCACCCCCCGGAGAGGTCAGCTACAATCAGTTCGCCGCCGGAGCGCAAACTTCCGTGGTTTTGACTTCACCCCCCGGAGAGGTCAGCTACAATCAGGTGGCCCTGGAGGCCAATGGTTCCGACGTTTTGACTTCACCCCCCGGAGAGGTCAGCTACAATAAACACTGTTGCGGCTCTGGGCGATATTGTGTTTTGACTTCACCCCCCGGAGAGGTCAGCTACAATTTCATCACCTATGAGATGATCACGGGCTGTGTTTTGACTTCACCCCCCGGAGAGGTCAGCTACAATAAGGCCATCCTTTTGCGCAAGGCCGGCCATGTTTTGACTTCACCCCCCGGAGAGGTCAGCTACAATAAGGCCCGCGCCGTAGAACTGGCCTCGGCTGTTTTGACTTCACCCCCCGGAGAGGTCAGCTACAATCTCGACTGGGTGCTGGCGCGGATTTTGCCGGTTTTGACTTCACCCCCCGGAGAGGTCAGCTACAATGCCCGACGTATCCTGCACAAAAAAGATGTTGTTTTGACTTCACCCCCCGGAGAGGTCAGCTACAATGCCATTACTAATGATAGCGATAGATGTTGAGTTTTGACTTCACCCCCCGGAGAGGTCAGCTACAATAACTAACTACATATATTATGACAACACCTGGTTTTGACTTCACCCCCCGGAGAGGTCAGCTACAATTATTGCTCGATGCTGCCTGTAAAAAACTGGGTTTTGACTTCACCCCCCGGAGAGGTCAGCTACAATGCGAAATCGCTTGGCAACCCGGTCAAGATGGTTTTGACTTCACCCCCCGGAGAGGTCAGCTACAATTGCCTGCGTCTTTTTATGCTTCATCGGATGGTTTTGACTTCACCCCCCGGAGAGGTCAGCTACAATTACGGAAAACTTGAAGCTGCCGACTGGCACGTTTTGACTTCACCCCCCGGAGAGGTCAGCTACAATTGTATATAAGTCCCTTAATTTCTGAATATGGTTTTGACTTCACCCCCCGGAGAGGTCAGCTACAATTGAATCACAATTATTCACTATTCATAGTCTGTTTTGACTTCACCCCCCGGAGAGGTCAGCTACAATCGGTGGGCATGGTGACGTGACCGAACGCGAGTTTTGACTTCACCCCCCGGAGAGGTCAGCTACAATTGCCAGCTGCGTCGCCATCGTGATTAACCCGTTTTGACTTCACCCCCCGGAGAGGTCAGCTACAATAACGCAAACGCATTTTTCCGGCAAATGTTCGTTTTGACTTCACCCCCCGGAGAGGTCAGCTACAATCACCGAGAAAATGGTGAGCGCGTCATTCCGGTTTTGACTTCACCCCCCGGAGAGGTCAGCTACAATACGACCGCCTGCTGGCTGCTGTTGAAACGGGTTTTGACTTCACCCCCCGGAGAGGTCAGCTACAATTCAGACAATCCGCCGCCTAACTTAACGCTGGTTTTGACTTCACCCCCCGGAGAGGTCAGCTACAATAAACCTCGCATTGTCTCAATTGCGGCAATTGTTTTGACTTCACCCCCCGGAGAGGTCAGCTACAATCCTGCGCCTTTGCAGCAAATCATTCTTACAGTTTTGACTTCACCCCCCGGAGAGGTCAGCTACAATGACGTTTGAGAGTTCGGTTGCCATGAAGCTGTTTTGACTTCACCCCCCGGAGAGGTCAGCTACAATTGGCACGATTTTCAGCAGGCTCTTCGGCATGTTTTGACTTCACCCCCCGGAGAGGTCAGCTACAATCATATTGGATTGGCCACGCTCGCTGGCAATGTTTTGACTTCACCCCCCGGAGAGGTCAGCTACAATAGGTTTGACGGAAGCGGTTGATGTGAGAGAATTTGGCAGACTTTTCCGGGGGGTGAAGTCTTAACTGATTAAGCGGCGTTGAAACCACTGCCTAGCACGTTTCAACGCCGCTTGTTTATTCCCAGAAATCGACTTGGTTTGGGATGGTGGGGTCTTTGGCCCGATTGTTATCTTTGTAATTTTCGCCAATCACCGTGTAAGCGCGTTTCCATTGCTCGTCTGTTAAGAACATGAGGCGGACATTCCCCGCAGTGGGAACGACTGATTTAATGCGTGCAATATGGGTGTCCATTTGTTCGTAGCTCACACACGGGCGCGCATACACGGAAAACTGAATCATCAAATAGCCGTTATCGAGCAGGTCATTCCGAAACTTGGTGGCGGCTTTGCGCTCTTTGTCCGTCATTACCGGCAGATCAAACATGGTCAGAATCCAACCCATACGAAACGAACTCTTTTTTTCGATTCGGCTCACGACAGTTGCGGCACCCAAAATAAGTCTGATGATTTTTCCGCGTAACTGCGCGCCAGCGACGCAGCGGAAGCGTCAATCGCATCCATGAGTTTCAGCGAATAGCGGTCACGTTCGACCCGTTGTTCGCGCAATTCCGTCCCCACTTTTTTGCACCACGCTTTCATGCTGACATCCTCGCCTACCATAAATTCCGCCATCATCAAATCCACTGCCGGTCGATACGGCTCCATCATGTCATAAACCAGCGGATCGGCGTGATAGCGCGGCGTGTGCTTGACACCGAGCAACGGCGACAATCCGTGAACCAGCAGCCCGCGATGACAAAGCGCACCGAGTACCGCATAACCATAATTCAACATCTTGTTCGGCGCGTTGTCTTGCTTGCGGTCACGCGACGACGAGACCCAGCCAATGGAAGGAAAGTAGAGCTGCCAATAGCGCCGGGCGCAATTGCCCTCATCAAAATTATCTTGCCGCACTGCCAGTTCCAAATGTGGGGAATTCAATTGCCGTTTTTTCAACACCTTCAATTGATTCACTGTTTTGCCCCGAATCAGGTGTTGCCAAAGACGATTGTTCAAGCGCATGGGCCGTTCAGCCTGGTGCAAATAAGCGCGTTGGTCGGTGATACGCTGTAACGGTGCGGTGATGCCGCACGGCTGATAACTTTCATTGCAATGCAGAATGATCCCGTCCGTTTCCAGCACGGCGGAAACAAAATTTGACGTGAGCGTGACGCCACGCGCCGCGATGATGACGGCGCGCACGTCCTCGTGTGGAATGCGATTCTCGGTTTTGTCCTCACCGCGACAGACCAGAAAGCCCCGGTCTTTGGACAAAACGCACCCATGTTTGAATACGTGAAGTAGATGGTGGCTCATAGGATTTTAGTCGGCACGTTTGAAGCCTGCGGCAAACATTCTTTCCAAACTAATTGGCAAAGACATCTTCCCGGAAGAATCAGTGACCTTTGCCCGTCCATCCGCCAGGATTGTATTCAGCTTGTATTTTCCAGGTGACAGCGGCGTCGAACTGTGGGGAATTTGCCTTTCGATTTCCACGAGACAGCCCGATTGAAAGAAGCCTTTAATTGCGGCTCGCCCTACGGTTCCGGTCAATTCAGCTCGCACTTTTTGATCCGACTCAAAAGCATACACCGGGCGCACTCTTGGTTTGCCTTTTGCATCCAAATAAACAAATTGTCCTTTATGCCCCTGGAATGCCCTGCGAAACGCACCCGTTCCATCTTTTGACAAATCCTTATATTCGTCTGGCTCGCCAACGTTAACGCTCACGAATTTCACGGGACTGGCGGGGGAACCGTCTTTGCGCCGCAAACAAAAGTTTTGGCAGAATTCATTCCACATTTGTTCATTTGGCCCGGTTTCTACGAATTCGGACAACTGCTGTTCAATGTGGGCATCCCTGATTGCCCGGACTTGTTTCTTTGCATAGTCCAGATCGAATTTAGTTTTTCCCGGAGCAATCGGTTTTTGCGCCAGGCTGATCACTTCTGCCCTCTGCACAATAATTTTACCTCCGTCTTGATCCCTTGCTCCATAAATGGTTTCGGCAAGAGCCGGCCTCTCAAAGCAAATGTTCTGTGGAATGACTTGGTTGATTTCTTGTGCGAATAATGCCTTGTTCACTCCCTCGGGGAATTTGAAGAAGCCAGTTTTCTTTGTGTCCCGCGCCCAAGTGGGAATGAAGCTGATAACCATCGCATCGAGCGCGTGATGCCGGTCATCGTTGCGGTTTTTCTTTTCGGCTTCTTCTTCGTCCTTCGCATCTGGATTGAGGATGCGATTGAGACCGTATTTTCGACGAATGCGTCCTGTCAAGCCACCCGAGATAACCATCACACGCTTGTGGCCTAGCGAGTCATTGCCGTTGCGCCAACCGAAATACAGGTCAAGAATTGCCTGCGCCAGTTTTGAAATCCACGCCGTTTCTGCGAGTGCTGTGTATTTTTCCACGCGTGTTGCGGCATCGGGTGCAATCAACAGTTGCGCCTTTTTATGTCGGAGCGAAGTTAACCGTTCACGCACACGATTTACATAAGCATCCCAGCCTTTCGTGGTGGAAAGCCATTCGTAGGGCGTGCGGTCGGCCTTTTCATCATTAGCAC